>Ga0315284_10000927_pt1 | contig 40472 bp, 34 predicted proteins | sample YL17G09_16_MG_FD_203696 | JGI IMG/M metagenome (GOLD analysis project Ga0315284, IMG submission 203696) | Sediment microbial communities from Yellowstone Lake, YNP, Wyoming, USA - YL17G09_16 | ecosystem: Environmental > Aquatic > Freshwater > Lake > Sediment | place: USA: Wyoming | collected...
CGCTCTCTCGCTCGCAAATTGCAGGGCGGCCGTCGTGTGCCGCGCGCCAACTCAAGGGGAAACAACGGGGGTCAACTGGGGGTGGTTACGGGGGCAAGCAACCGCGGCGCGCGCGCGCCGGCGCCCAGGCCGGCCCGCGCACGCCGCGGTGAGAAGGTGGGGAGGGGTTTGCGATTCTGGGGGTTGATGCCGCGAGGTGGCCGTCGAAAGAGGGTGGAAAATGGGGTCGCGGCGCGGCGTCAGCGCCTGCCTCCGTCGCCGCTGACCGCGGCCGACGCGGTGGCCACCGGCGCCGCCGCCGGCGCGCCCGCGCCCGCCACCGCGTCGGCCGCCGGCGCCGGCGCCGGCGCGCCGGCTTTCCAGGCGGCAGCCGCGGCGGCAACCTCGGCCGGCGGCGGCTTGCCGCCGCGCGCGAGCGCGGCCTTGGGCGTTCCGTCGTCCACCATCCACCCCCGCAACCGCTCCGCCGCCCTCCCGTCGATGCCCACCGCGGACGATTGCAGCGGGTCGGACACGCCGTAGGTGGCGGCCCACGCCTTGGGCCACCCGGACGAGGCCGACGGGTCGACGCGCGACGCGACGGCCCACACGGACTGCACCGTGGACGCCACGCCGACGAGGCGGCGCTCCAGGGGGGCGGAAGCGGGAGACGAGAGCCACAAAGGCCCCCCGGAGTCGCCGCCGGCGACGGCGCAGCCGGTGAAGAGGACCGAGCCGGCGTCGCCCGCGCCGGCGCGCGGCGCGCCGGCTGGGGCGCCCGCCAAGCCCCCGCCCCCGCCCGCTTTGGCCTTGCGCGCGCCCAAGCGCCTCGCGGTCGCCAGCGCGTCGGTGGGCAGCAGCACGCACGTGGAGAGCGACGCAACGCGCACGCCCGCCGCGTCGAGCGCGCCGTAGCCAGCCAGCGTCAGGTTGGTCCCTCCCGCCAGCCCGGACGACCCCGGCGCGGGCCCGAGCGCGAAGAAGCCGAGGGCGTCGCCGAGGGGGGGGCCGGCGAGCTCGAGGAGGGCATAGTCGGACCCAAGCACGTCGTCGCACGCCGACACGGTCGCCGCCTTGTCCGTCGACACGCCCAGGTCAGAGGAGAGGTCCTCGAGGCACCCTTGCGCGGCCGGCAGGGCGCGCAGGGACGCGACGCGGGCGGGGGCGGCGGCCCCCTCGCCAGGGGCACACCCCGCCGCCGCCGCGGGGAAGAACACCAGCGTCGCCGGGTCGCGCGCTTTGCGCCCTGTGGCATTGAACACGCAGTGGTGCGCGGTGAGCGCGTGCCGCGGGCCGACGAGCGCGGCGCCGCAGGTGCGGTCGGGCGGCGGCGCGCGCGGTGCGCCGCCGTCGGCGGGCGCGCCCGCGGCCGCCGCGGCGGCCGCCGCGGCGGGCGACCGGTACGCGCGCAGGGAGCCGATCGCGGAGAAGGGGAAGAGGGCGGCGTCCGCGGCGGGGAGGCGGACGTGGCGGCCCCAGAGCGGGGGGTCGTCGAGGCCGGCGCCCGCCGTCAGCGCCTTTTCCGCGTCGCGCGCCGCCGCCTGCGGGGGGACGCCCGCCGCCAGAGCGCACCCAGTCGGCGCGGGCGCGGGCGGGCGGGCGCCGCCGACGGAGGAGGACGCGGCGGCCGACGCGCCCGGCACGCGCGCGTCGCGCCGCGCGCGGTCGGCCGCGTCGAGCGCGGCGAGCGTCGGCTCCTTGCCGGAGCGGCGTTTTGGGGCGATTTTGGGTTCATTCGACGCCCCGTCATCGGGCTTGGCGCCGCCGAGGAGCGGGGGCCGGGGGTTGGCGACGGCCTGCCCCGGCGCGGGCCCCGCGGCGGCGAGGTCCGCCGCGCTCACCCCGTCCTCCGCCATCCACGCCCGCAACCGGTCCGCCACTGCCCCCGTCACCGCGGTCGCCATGCCTTGGGCGGCCGGCTCGGTGAGCGCGAGCGTGGAGGCGACGTCGGCGAGCGCGGCGCCGGCGGCCGCCGCGTCGAGCGCGACGTACGCGTGCCAGTAGTCGAGCGACGACGCCTGCACGCCCACGACGGTGCGGGTGGACACGCCTTTGAGGGGCGTCGCCCAGAGCGGCGCGCCGCGGGTCGCGGGGTACATGGCGCAGCCGAGCGCGAGCGCGGGCGGCGCGCCGCGCGCGGCGCCGACGGCCGCAACGGCGTCCAGGAGGGGACAGTTTGAATAAGCGGGTTGCGCGCGCCCCACGTCGGGCGCGCCGTACGCGACCCGGGTCAGGTTGGCGCCGCGGGGCGGGACGGTGAAGGACGAGGGGGGGAGGGCGAGGAAGCCGGGCGACGCGCCCGCGGGCGGCGCCGCGAGCGTCAACAGCGCCACGTTCCAGTCGAGGGCCGACCCGGCCTTGGCCGCGCCCGCGTCGGGCGCGGCGTCCCCCCGGCCGTCGGCCGAGGCGGCGACCGAGGCGGCGTCCCACGCCGCCCACTCGTCCGGCACGCGCGCGCGCACGACACGCGCGCCGCCGCCGCGCGAACAGTCGCCGTACAGGCCGGGCACGACCTCGGCGTCCCCCCACGCCGCCGCCAACGACGTGTTGGTGGACGGCGTCCACACGAGGTCGTAGTGCGGGCGGGAGACGCACGACGCGGCGGTGAGCGCGTGGCGCGGCGAGACCATGGCGGCCGTGCACGCGAGCCGCGGCTCGCCGGGGGGGGCGGCGGGCGCGGGGGCGCCGGCCGATGCGCCGGGTCCGCGCGCCGTCTCGGCGTACGCAAACAGGGCCCCGACCGCAGAGTAGGGGTAGCGCGCGGGGTCGGCGAGCGCGTGGTTCTTGCCCGCCGCGGCGAAGCCCGCGCCACCGCCGCCCACGCCGTGCTCGGCGAGGGAAGCCTCGTCCAGGTTGCCGTACAGCATGTCCCACACGCCGGCCTGTGGAAGGGAGGGAGGGAGGAGGGTGGGCGGGCGCTCCAGCAGCGCCAGCGCCGCGCCGCGCAACGACCGGTCGCCGAGCCGGACGCGGCGCTATCCTCTCGCGCCGCCACCGCGATGCCACTCTCCACCACCCACCTGCTGCGCCCATTTCTGGGTGACCTCGCTCCCGCACACGTCCGCCCCGATGCGGGTGGCGGCCGCGGGCGCGGGCGCGGGGGCGTCGGCGGCGACTGAGGGGGGGTGGGGAAACGGTGTCGGCGGCGGCGCGAGCGCGGTCTCACCCTGGCGCCGCATGCAGCCGAGCCGCCAATGCGGGGATGGCGGCGCGAGCGGGCGCGGCCGCCGGCGGCGCGGCGCGGGCGCCGCGGGCGCCGCGGATTGGCGGGAGCTGCCCCGCCGCGCCCTCACCCGGCGCCGCCGCCGCCAGCGCCGCCAGCGCGACCAGCCACCAGAGTGGCGCCATGGTTCCCCGGGCGGGCGGAGAGGCCGAGGCACTGAGGGTGTGTGCGGGGAGAGGAGCGCGCGCCGGCCGCGCCTTCGCCTCTGCGCCTCTGCACGGCCGACCCCGCCTCCCCTCCTCCCTCCCCCAACTTCACCCCAGCCCCTGCGACACCTGCGTGCCCAGCCCCCGGAACGCGAGGCCAATGGTCTTGGCGTCGACGACGCCGCCCGCAAACTGTTGCGGCGTGAAATCTTTGATGGCCCACACCAAACCCACGGCCGCCGCCGGCGCAACGGCCGTAATCGCCATCCCGACCTTGCACGCGATGTGCGTGAGAACGCCTTGCCCGGTCGCCGCGTAGACGAGGAGCAGGGCGGGCGGCACCGCCGCGGTGGCCGCCCACAGAATGGAGATGAGCAGCGGCGTGAGCGCCGACGCGCCGGCCACCAGCTGCCACACGCCGACCGCGACCGTGATGGCGAGCACGCCAAAGAAGAGGGCGTGCAGCCAGACGTCGCCCACGATCGAGGCGGCGAGGCGGCCGCCGCCCTTTGCCGTTGCTTTGAAGGTGACGCGGGAGAAGCAGAAGAAGATGCGGGCGAGGAGCATGCGCCACGCAGCTTTGACGTACTAGAGGAAAGGGGAAGGAGGCGGGAGGAGGGTGGGTAAGAGAGAAAGAGGGTGGCGCGCGCGGCCGCGCCACCCCTCTCCTTTTTTCTCTTACCGCCCACCACAGAATCTGGTTGGCCACGTTGGCAAACCACAGCGCCTCCAGGTGCCTCGGCGTGCGCACATAGTATTGAATGGCGGTCGTGGCGGCGGCGTAGAGGGTGAGCGCGAGCGCAAACTCGCGCGAAATGACGGCCGGAAAAATGCCGACCCACACCGTGAGAAGGGGCACCACCGTGTAAAACGGTGTCGTCACCGCCCCCACAAAGTAACACCACACGCCGGAGCAGTACATGAGGCGGTCGAAGAGCGGGAGGCCGCGTTGGAGCAGGGGGTTGTGGCGCGGGTTGAAGACGATTTGAAAGTGGCCCTTGGTCCACCGGGACCGCTGTTGAAAGCAGTTGCGCACCTGGTCGGGGGCTTCGCCCACGGCGAGGTACTCCTGGACGTAGCTAGGAAGCAGGAGGGAGGGAGGGGAGGGGTTGGGGTCGGGGCGGCGTCGCGGAAGCGGCCCGCCAGCCTCCCTCTCTCATCATTCTCGCACCGGCAGTGCCATTTATTTTTTTTAAGCTCCATGCCGAGCGCGAAGTCTTCCGTTAAAGTGTACTCTGGGGTCCACCCCGCGTCCTGAAACGCGCGCGCGCGAACAAGAAAATTAGTCCCTGTGCACGAAATGAAGCCCAGGGCATCATATCCGGGTTGGGCATACTCCCAGAAATGGATGTTGCTAATAGGAGGTGGGGGTGGGGGTGGTTAAGGGGGTTAAAAGGTGGGTCGCGGGCGCCGCGACCCCCTCTCTCCTCTCTCCCTCCTCTCCTCGTCTCCTCTTTCTCACGAATGGTTGAAGATGTCGGCGTGCAGGTCCACATTGTGAAAGCATTGCGGCGACAGCACCATCGCCACGTCGTCGCCGCCGTCGAAGAGTGGGAGCGTGCGCGCGAAAAAGCGCGAGGTGGCGACCTGGTCCGCGTCAAACACGCACACGAGCTCGTTCCCGGGCACAGTGACCCCGTCGGGGTAGAGCTGGCGGCACACGTTGTTCAGGTTGGCGGACTTGCCGTTCATTTCCCCTTTCGCGCGCGTCCGCCCCGACACGTACACAAACCCCGCCCCCGCGGCCGCCACCCACGCCCGCTTGGCTTTGTCCTTGCCGTCGTCGCACAGGTAGACGGTGCGCTTCACGCCGGCGGGGAGGGGGGCGGCGGCCGCGGCGGTGAGCGTGCGCGCGACGATGTCCAGGGATTCTTTGTAGCACGGCACCAGGACGCGCACGTGGTACGGGAGCTTAACAGCGGGCATGCCGGGGGTGGGGTGCGTCGCGTCGATGGTGTAGTCCTCGTGCACGGGGATGAAAAGAAGATTGAGAGCATACACGGCGACCGTCGTCGCGCCCGCGCACTCGACCACGAGCAGGGCCAACCCGTACCCCAGAACGCTCCCTAGACCCGCAAGAGTCTTTGCCACGCGGACGTAGAGGTAGAATGACAGAGCGGCGGCCCAGAGGGCGAATAGGAGCCAACCGAAAGGGTCGGCGCGGCGTTGGCGGGTGAAGCGGTAGCCGAGGGCGCCGACGGGCGCGGTGGCGAGTGAGAGGGGGGGCGTTTTGGACGTAGCGGTCGACGAGGGCGGCGCGGCGGCGAGCGGGGCGACCGCGGCGGCGCCGGCGGTCGGCGCGCGCGCGCCGTCCGCCCCCGCTTCGGCGTTGGCCGAGTCGAACGCGGGCGCGGGGTGGGCGCCCGCGCCGCCGTCAACGGAGGCGCGGCCGTCGCCGCCGCCGGTGAGGGACGAGGGGCGGCGGGGGGTGGCGAGCGCGGGGGGGGGGGCGGGCAGGGAGGAGGCTGAAGGGAGAGGGATGGAGGGGCGTCGGCCGGCCTTTCGACGCTCCCCGGTCGCCCGGGCGCCGGGGCGCCCGCGGGCGGCGGCCTGCGAAGCGGCCGGCAGCCGCGCGCGCGCCCCCTCCCTCTTCGCCTCCCGCGCCCCCCGAAACGCACGCTGGGGCGCCCCCGCCCAGCCCGCCCCCTGCTCGGCAGTCGCGCGCGCCGCGTCAGAGTTCAGGGACGGGTATGGGGCGCGGCCCTGGTCTGCCACGCCTGAGGCGCGCGGCGCACGGCCTTCGGTCGGCATCGCGCTCACGCTAAAACAAAAATCGCGCTGCCGTCCCTGAATCGACGCCGACCTGTGGGAAGCGGGAGAGGGGTCGGGGGAGGGGCCTGGGCGCGGCGTCCGTTTTTTCGGCATTCGCGCGCGCGCCTCGGCGCCCCGCGCGCCCGGCGGGCGGGCGCCGCCCTCGCCGGGGTGGCCGCACCTGGGGCCAGGCCGGCGGGGAGGCGGGCGGGGGTGTGTGGGAGGAGGAGGAGAGCGGCGCGGCGTCGGCGCGCGGCCAGCGCCGCCCCGTCCTGCGGCTCCCCGTTGCATCGCTCCCACGCACGCCACGCACGCACGCCGCGCAACCTCGCCACACTCTCTTCACAACCCGATCAGGGAGCACGCCCGCAGCCGGCGCTCGGCCTCGTCGTCCACGTCGGCCGACGCGTCCGAGTCCGGCGGCGGCGTCGGCGGCAGCGCGCCCGCCGCGGCCGCGTCGACCGCCTTTTCTTTCTTGGGCAGCGGCTTCATCAGCTCGTCGATGAGGGCGGCGTCGGGGTTGATCGACCGGAAGAGGGCGTACCGAAACGCGCCCGACCGGGAGACGAGTTTGCACGCGAGCGCGTCGATCGCGGACGACGCGAGGCACGTCTGCATGTAGGCCTCGATGAGGTCGTCCAGGCCGATGCCGAGGGCTTGGAAGTCGCGCGAATCCATCATGAGGAGGCGCTCGGACTGGGTGGAAAACGAGCCGTCGGCGTTTTTGACGCTCAGATTCGTTCCCAACACGTCCCACGACGGCACCGCGGGATCCAGCTTGGCTGGCAACGGGCGCCGCGCGCGCCTGGCGTAGACGGCGACCGGGAAGAAGCCGCCAGCGTCCGACCCGTCGGGCGCCGGCGGCGCGCACCCGACCATCACGCGCAGGTCGAACGCGTGGATGTGGCCTTTCGAGTTGGGCACCGTGCCCACATGGAACAGCTGGGCGCCGGCGGCGGGGCGGGACGACCAGCCCGAGTTGCCGATGAGGGCCTGCACGATGAACGCGTCGTAGTGGTGGTCGAGCGCCATGAACGCCTCGAGCTCGGCCACCGTCGTCAGCGTCCACACTCCCTGACCCGCGTTGGCGTAGGGCACCTTGACGACGGCGCGGCCGCCGAGGCGGTCGACGCAGAGCGGCACTTCGCCGAGCGGGACGTTCCACAGCGTGTCGGGCGTCTTGATGGCCAGCCCCGTCCCCGCCAGCGTCGTCGCGTTGTGCACGTCGTACGCTTTCGCGGCCGCCATCTTGTTGCGGCCGCCGGCGAGGCACGCGAGGACGGGGTTGAAGAGGAGGGTGGCGGTGACGGGCGGGATGCGCGTCCAGGGGCGCTGGGTGACGTAACGCAGCGCGGCGCGGACGGGCGTCCAAATCTCTTCGGTGATGGGGGCGGCAGAGGCGGACGCGGACCGCGCGCGCGCGAGCGGCGACGCGACGCCGGCCGCCGCGTCGGCCGACCCGTCCGAGTCGGCCTCCTCAGCGCACGCCGCGCCGTCGACCCGCACGTGCAGCACGCCGGCGTCGTCAAACCGCGCCCGCGGGGCGGGGTCGTCCGCGTGGCACGGGACGAGGAGCACGCACTCGCGCGCGAGGTCGGCGAGCGTCGCGGCGTACCCCGACGCCTCCATCTGGTTTTTGTCGTACAGCACCGCCAGCCGCCCCGTGGGCAGCGTGCCCGCGGCCGCGCGCGCGGCGAGGGTGGGCATGAACGCGCGGGCGAGGAGGGCGCGGTACCCGCCCTGCCCTTCTGGTTCGCCGAGCGGCGGCATCGATTTCTGGCCAGACGGGCATGAATTTGTCTCCACCACGATGCACTGCCGCCGCCCGGTGGAGGAGGCCGTCACAAAGACGTCGGCGCCGGCCCAGCGAAAGTGGTCGGACGGGCGGGCCAGCGCCGCCGCGACGGCGTCCGGCGCCGCCTCCGGGTGCAGGTGGCAGTACCGCTGCGCCACACGCACGTTGCCCAGGGTGAGGAAGGAGGCGGCCACGGGGTGGATGTGGGCGTTGAGGACGCGGGGGTAGAAGTGGGCGCCGGGGTTGAAGCTGGGGAGAAGAGAAGAGGGGGGTGGGGTGGGGGCCGGCTCGCGGGCGTGTGCGGCCTCCCGCCTCGGCCCCGGCGATTGGGGCGGGGGCGGGCGAGGGTGTGCGGGGCCTGCCCCGGCTTCCGCGCCGCACGTGGAAGCCGTGCGCGCGGTGACGGCTTCGCTTTCGCTGCCCCCCGCGCGCGGGGTACCCTCCCGCCCCAATTCCCCCCCCTCCCTCTTCTCCCACCTTCCGGGAGGCACCTCCACCACTTCCGCCAGGTCGGACGTGAGCGGCCGCTTCTTGCGGCGCGTCGCGGCGAGCGGGCGCGCGGCGTCGCCCGCGACGGGCGACATGCCGAAAGGGGCGCTGTCGTCATCGGCGGCCAGCTGCGTGCGCAGGGCGGGCGGCCACGGCTTGGCGATGGCGGTGGCCATTGGGGGGGCTGGGGGAGTGGTGGGAGGTGGGCATGCGAACCAACCATGGCGCGGCGCGGCCGGGGGGCTCCCCGGTCGCGCGCCGCGTGGAGGGCGGCGCGCACTGAACCTTGGGGCCCGTAATGCGAGGGCGGCGTGCCCGGGGCGGCGGGCGAGTGCGCTGGGGCAGGCTCGCATGGCGCCGGGCGAGCGCCGCTGGGCGCCGCGCGCGCGTCCGGCCCAGTGCCGCACCTTGTGGGGGTCCTGGTCGACCGACTCGGTCGCTGGAGGACCGCGGGCGCGGCGGGGGCGGTGGCAGCTGCGCAGGGAGTGAAGGGGACGGCCGCGACCGCGCGCGAGCACACAGCCCCGCCGCAGGTCCTTCCCTCTCTCGGATGAGCGCGCGCCGGTTCACACGCCGCGCCAGAAACACAGAAGGCGGCCGGGAGGGACCCCCCACCCCGTCACTGCGCCTTGGTCCCCGCGCGGAGCGACCGCGCGAGCGCCACCTTCGACAGCTTGAGCGCCTTGGACGCCTCCTTGGCGACGGGCGCCGCTTTCTCGACCAGGGTCAACTCCACGTGGCAGGGCGACGACTGGTAGGGCCCGATGCGGCCGTGCGCGCGGTACGTGCGGCGGCGCTGCTTGACCGCCTGGTTGACCTGGATGTGGGCGATGAACAGGGACTCGATGTCGAGCCCCTTGGCCTCGGCGTTGGCCTCGGCGTTCGAGAGGAGGGAGAGCAGGAGCTCGACCGACTTGGTCGGCCACCGCCCCTGGGCCGTCGTCGACCCCTCCTGTTTGGCCTGCGCGGTGCGGCCGACGCCGCCGCAGAAGCGGCGAAACGGGATGACGCGCTCCTTGCGCAGGACGGCGCCGAGGTAGGACTTGGCCTTGGCGAGCTCCATGCCGCGGATGGCGTGGGCCGACTCGCGCGTGTTTTTGAAATGGGTGCGCAGGTCGCTGAGGGAGGGAGGGGGAGGGGGAGGGGGTCGGAATGAGCTCGCACGGCGGAGATCGCGGCGCGTCGGCGCGGCCGCGCCGCGCCAGCGCGGCCGGCGGCCGCCTCGCCCGGCCGCCGGCCCCAGGATCCAGGCGCAGGCGCACGGCGGCTAGCGCGAGGGCGAGGGCGGCGCGCGAGGGCGCGAGGCGCCGGCGCGCCGCGGCGCGGCGGCCGGCGGCCGGTGGGCGCGAGACCGCGCGCGCAATCGGGGCCACCTCGCGCCTCCCGCGCGCCGCGGCGGGCGGCGGTCGCATCCGTTCGCCCGCTGGCGGCCGCGGGCGCGGCGGCGCCGACGTGCCCACCGCCCGCCGCCCGCCGCGCCGCCGCGCAATCGCGCGCGCCCTCCCTCTCCTATCAACGCACCTGCCGCGGGCCTTGGCCACGCGGGTCGACGGCGCGACCTCACGAGCGTACTTCACCATGGCGCCGGCGTCGGGAGGGGTGTGGAGAGAGGGGAGCAGCGCGCCCGGCGCTCGGCCACACTGCGGCGGCCGCCCCGCCCCTCGCCCGCCCCGGCCCGCCCCCCAGCGCGGCCGCCGAGCCACCTGCACGCCCAGCGGTCCACGCCGGCCCGTTAGTAGCGCGCTCGCCCCGCCAGCGCGCCGCCGGCATGGACCCCGCGGGCGCGCCCGCCACGTTCGTGCCGCAGCGCACGGCGGCGCACGTGTGAGTGTGGTGGGGCGGTGGGCAGCGGGCGGGGCGGAGGGTGGGGCGCTCGATGGCGCCCCCGCGCCGGCGGCCGCCGACCCCGCGCCCCTCTACCGCCAGCCTCTGCTGCCTCTGCGGCGCGTCGATCCTGCCCAACCCGTCCAACATGTGCGTCGCCTGTATTCGGTCGCAGGTGGACATCACCGAGAACCTGGCCAAGCAGGTGGGGAGACAGGGGAGAAGGGGGAGCGGGGGCGGCGAGCGCGCGACCGCCCCCCCACCCCTCTCCCCTCCCCCTCCCCTCCCCAGATCACGCTCCTGTGGTGCCCCACGTGCGAGAGGTACCTGCAACCCCCCAAGCACTGGGCGCGGGCCGCGCCCGAGTCGGCGGAGCTGCTCGCCATCTGCCTCAAGCGCGTGCGCGGCCTCCCGCGCGTGCGCCTCATCGACGCCGGCTTTGTCTGGACCGAGCCCCACTCCCGCCGGCTCAAGGTCAAGCTCACGGTGCAGGCGGAAGTGGTCGGGGGGGCGACGCTGCAGCAGGGGTGCGTCGTCGACTACGTCGTCGAGACGCACCAGTGCCTCGACTGCACGCGCGCGGCCACCAACGCGGAGTCCTGGGTCGCGTCCGTGCAGGTGCGGCAGCACGTCACACACAAGCGCACGTTCTTCTACCTGGAGCAGGCGATCCTGCGCGCCAAGGCCGACGCGGGGTCGGTCGGCGTGCGCGCCGTGCACGGCGGCCTCGACTTTTATTTCTCGTCCCGCGCGCGCGCGTCGTCGTTTGTCGAGTTTGTGGAGAGCACGGTGCCGGCGCGGTGAGGAGGCGGGGGTGGAGGAGGCGGGGTGACTTTTTTCCTCGTTCGGCCGCGGCCGACCACCCCCACGCTCGCCCCTCGCCCCCTCCCCCCAGGCACCGCCACGACAAGCAGCTCGTGTCGCACAACATTCACACCTCCACCTACAACTACAAGTACACGTTCTCGCTGGAAATTGCGCCCGTGTGCCGGGTGAGCAGGGGCGCGCGGGGTCCGCGCGGCGCGCGGGGCGCCCGCCGCCGCGGCCGCCGCCGCCCGCACCCGCCCGGTGACGAGACACCCAGTCAAGTCCAATTGCTGCCGGACCAACCCCATGGCGAATCCACACAACAAGCATATGGCCGAGGGCGCGAGGGCGCGAGTCGGCGGCGGGGCGGCGCGCGCGCGGCCGCCCACCCCCCACCCCCCACCCCACCCCCCCCAGGACGACCTGCTCTGCCTCCCCCCCAAGCTCGCCCAATCCCTCGGCGGCCTCGGCCCCCTCGTCCTGGTGACGCGCGTCACGTCGGGGGTGACGCTGACCGACCCGGTCACCCTCCGCGAAGCCGTCCTCGACGCGACCGCCTTCTGGCGCCAGCCCCTGCGCCCCCTCCTCTCCGCCCGCAACCTGGTCGAGTACGTCGTGCTGGACGCGGAGCCGGTGGGCGGGGCGGGGGGGGCGACGCGGCGGCACGCGCTCGCCGACGTGACTCTCGCGCGCAAGGCCGATTTCGGGGTCAACGACCACACCATCTGCGTGCGCAGCCACCTGGGGGCGCTGCTGCGGGCCGGGGACGACGCCGTGGGCTACGACCTCGCGACCGCGGCGCCGTCCGACCCCGCGCTCGACGCGGCGCTCGGGCGCGGCCTCGCCCCCCCGGACGCCCTGCTCGTCCGCAAATCGTACGAGGAGCGGCGCCGCAAGCGCAAGGCGAAAGGGGAGCGCCGGCCGTGGGTGCTCAAGCGGATGGACATGGTGGGCGGCGACGACCCGGCCGCGGCCGACGCGCCGGCCGCGCGCGCGCGCGGCCGGGCCGCGGGCGCCCCCACCGACGACGGCGCCGACATGGAGCGCTTCATGCAGGAGCTCGAGGAAGACCCCGACCTGCGCGCGCGCGTGGCGCTCTTCCGCGACCCCGCGGCGGCGGCCGCCGCGGGCGCGCCGCCGCGCGGCGTCGCGCCCATGGCCGACGACGGCTCGTCGTCCGACGGCGACGTGCCCGAGGTGCCGCTGGAGGAGCTGCTGGAAGATCTGGAGGGGCTGGACATCGACGACGAGTGAGGGAGGAGGACGAAAGGGAAGAGGGGGGGGGTGGCTGTCGGCTTTCCGCGTCCGCTGCTTTGTGGGGGGGCTGATTTCGCGTGCGGCGCACCGGGTGTCACTTCCACACGCACACGCGTCTCTCCCTCTCCGCCCCGCGCACGCCGCGGCCGGGAGGCCGGCCCGCGCCCGCCAACCCGCCCCCCCTCTCGTCCCTCTCACGCCGCCTTTTTCCCCTGCGCCCGCTTGACCTGGGAGTAGGCAAACACCCCCCCAAGCGCGACCGCGGTGCCCGCGATCGAGGCGGGGGTCACCGGGTTTTTGAAAAAGACGACCGACGCCGCGATGACGACGACCCTCTTGACACAGTTGCCGACCGAGTGCGTGACCGGCGACACGCGCTGCAGGATCATGTACGACACTTGCTGGTACGCGTGGAAGCAGACCGCGGCCGCGAGGGCGCGCTGGAGGAGGAGCGTCGCGGCGGCGCCGCTCACGCCCGACGCCGCGAGCGCCGCCGGCGTCAGCCGCACGCCCTCCACCGCGAGCGTGACCGGCGCCAGCAAGACGAATGACAGCATGGTGATGAGGGAAAACAGGTTGATGTTGTCCAGGCCGCCGCCGGGTTTGGCCGACCCGGACGACGCCATGAATTTTTTCGAGAGCACGTTGCGCGACTGAAACGTCGCGTTCGACCCCATCGCCGCCCCGAACCCCGCCCAGTTGAACGTGGCTTCCGACGCGGACGCGAGGACGACCCCGCCCACGATGGGGAGCAGGGTGAGGAGGACGGGGAGGGAGGGTTTGTCGTTGAGGAACGCGGCCGAGAGCACGACCGAGAAGAAGGGCTCCATCGCTTTGATGGTGTGCGTGAACGACACCGCGACCGCTCCGAGGGAGACGTTGGTGAGGAGGTTGCCGAGGGTGTGGACGCCGGCGAGCGGGGCTATGGACGCGACCTGGGCGGGCGGGGGGGATGGGCGCGCGCGAGCGGCCCGTGCTCCGCGCGGCAGACGCCCTCCCTCCCACCCCCACCCCCCCTCCCCCCTCCCCCCTCCCCTACCAGCGCCTTGTCCATCTTGGGCTTGGGGTGGGCGCCCACCCCCCACATGACGAGGGCGAGCAGGGAGCCGACGCCAAACTGAGAGAGGAGAGGGGAGAGCGCGTCGGCCGCCGCGGCGCGCGCGCCCCTCCCCTCTCCTCGGCCGCCCCTCCCCCCCGCTCCCCACACCTGCAGGCATGTGCACGTCAGCGGGTACGGGAACACGGCGAGCACCTGCTTGTTGTAGCTGAGGGGGGGAGGGGGTGGTGGCGGGTGAGCAGGGGACGGTGAGAGAAACCACAAGCGCAGCGAGACCCAGCACCCTCAAACAATCCCCAAAGCCCCCCCGCCTCTACGCCTCACATGTTGAACCAGATGTTGAACAGGTACCACGCGCCGAAGAGGCCGCCCAGGGTCGCGGTCTTGGCGAGGTCGGAGGACGGGGCGCCTTGGGGCGGGAAAGAAGGGGGTGGGTCGGGGTCGGGTGCCGGCGCGGTCGGCGCCGCATTGCGGGCGCGTCGGGACGCCGCCTCCCCCCCTTTTCCTCCAGATCGCACCAGCGGACGCGGATGCGACGATTGAGGGGAGGCGGCGGGCGGCGGTCCCGGGCGCGGGGCGGCACGGCGCGGCCAGCCGCGGCGCGGCCGAGCGCAGCGCGGCGCGAGCGCCCGCGGACGCCGCCACGGGCCGCCGCGGCGCCGGCGCGCGGGTGGGGAGGAGGCCGGGCGCCCGGGCGGAGGCCAGGCGGTGGAGCATGGCGGGGAGAAAGAGGGAAAAGGGGGGAGTGCGACCGGGCCGCGGCGACCCAAAACTCTTCTCTCTTCTCTCTCTCCTCTCTCTCCTCTCCCTTTCCCGAGCGCGTGTAGTCTCCCTGTTGCAGACCCCGCAGCGCGCCAAACCGAAACGAGCCAACCCCGAACCGTGTGCGCCCAAGGCGGCGCAGAGCGCCGCCGACCCCCGCCACACCCTCTCTCCATCAGCGCACCGGCATCTGGTTGAACGTGGCCGGGTCCCGCCCCTTGGCCTTCTTTTTGGCCTTCTCCCGCGCCTCGCGCGCCGCGCGCTGCGCCGCGGTCTCGGGCTTGGCCTTGGCGGCCAGCTTCTTGGCCAGGGCCTTGCGCGCGGCCTCCGGGTCGACAGGGGGCGAGGCGCTGGTGGCGGGCTCGGCGGCGGCCGCGGGCGCCGGGGCAGGGGCCGGCGCGGCGGCTTCGGCGCCGCCGCCCGCCTTTGCGCGCTGCTCTTTTTTGCGGCGCCGGCGGGCCGCCGCCTCGGACTCGCCATCCACCGCGCCCCCAGCAGCAGCCCCGGCGACGCCGAACTCGGCGAGGGCGGCGTCGAGCTCCGCGAGCTCCCGCACGCGCTGCTCCTTTTTCGACAGCGGCTTCTCCGCCTCGCCCGCCTCGCTCGTGCCTTGGCCCGCGACAGCAGGCGGCGGCGGCGCCGAGGGCGAGGGCGAGGCGGCGTCGTCGCCCGAGTCGCCGTCGTCGTCGTCGGTTGCGGCGCCCGCGGGGGGGGCGAGCTCCAGGCCGAGCTCGGCCTCGATGGCGGCGTGGTGGTCCTCGTGGTCCTGTGAGGGGAGATCGAGGGAGGGAGGCGTGGGCGGTCGCGGCCGCGGCGACTCGCCCCCCTCCCCTCCCCTCCCCCCTCCACGCACGCTCTCGCTCTCGGCCGCGACAGGAAGAGCCTCGTCCGGCTTGGTCGGCCGCTGATTGGGAGGAGGGGGAGGGGCCTCGGGCGGCGCGCGCGGGGCGGCCGCCGCCGCGTCGCTGGCCGCGGCGGCCGATTGCTCGCGCCGCCCCCTCCCTCCCCTCTCCCCCCGCACTCACCCAGCCCCGCCCCCCGGCAGCGGCCGCCGTGAACTCGTCCTCCTCCTCCGAGTCGGCCCAGTTGGCGGCGGCTGTCGCCGGCGCGGCAAACACGGCGGCCTCGAGCGCGGCCGCGGCCGCCGCCGCGGCCGCCGCCGCCGCCGCCGCCTCCTCGGGCGTGGGTGGTGAGAGCTTCTTGGCCTTGGCTGGCCGCGCGCCGAGCACGGCGAAGAGGTTGGCGGTGGACATGGGGGGGGGGGTGCGGCCGGCCGGCGCCGGTTGTGGGCAGGCGTCAGCGAGCGAGCACGGGCACGCTCTCTCTGCGCTCTCTCTGCTCTCACCGCCAGCCCGACAGCTTCTTGATCAGGCCGCCCAGGCGGAAGCCGCGGCCCGCGGGCGGCGGCGGCAGGCGGTCCGGGCGCGGCGGGGTGGCGGCGTCGTCGTCGCCGGGCGAACCGCCCTCGGACGCGCCGCCCGCCCCCTCGGACGCGCCGCTCGCCCCGCCACGCGCGTGCCGTTTGGCGTCTGGGGCCGAGCGGGAGGCCTCGGACGCCGCGCGCGCGCGGCGGCGCCCAGACGCGGCGCGCGCGCGCGGGCGGGCGTCGCGCGGCCCCAGCACGACGCCCGCCCCCGGTGGCGCGTCCTCCAGGGACCGCATGGCGGCCAGCTTGAAGTCGAGGGTGAGGTAGGGGGGAGGAGAGATCTAGGGAGAGGGGGGAAAGGGGGTCGGCGGGCTCGCTCTGCGCGCGCCGGCGCCCGACTCGGACGCCGTCCCACCATGGAGGCGTGAGTCATGGGAGCGCGAGCGCGTCGGGGACGGAGAGGCGCCGGCTTCAGAGTCGAGAGAGTGTGGCAGAGCGCGCCTCCCCCGCCCCCCCTCTCCTCTCCTCACCCCCACCCCCGCCCCTCGCCCCCATACCCGCCCACCCCCGGCAGCAGCCGCGGCGCCACCGTGACCGGCGCGGCCGGCGCGGGGACGGGCGCTGACGTGGCGTGCGCGGGGAAGAGCGACGCCGCGTCGGCGCCGCGCACGACGACGCCGCGCGCGCGAGCGTCGGCCAGCAGCTGCCCCCACGCGGCGGACCCGGACAAGGTCTCTGCGTTGCCCACGATCCAGAGCGCGCGGCGGGCGCGGGTGATGGCGACGTTGAGGCGGCGCACGTCGTCAACGAAGCCGACGCCGCCATGAGGGAGAGCGGTTCGGTTTCCGTTGCCGCCGCCTCCGTTTCGCACAGGCGCGCGCGCACGAACCGCGGTCAGAATGGCGACGTCCACCTCGGACCCTTGAAAGGCGTCGACGGTCGCCACGCGCGCGCCGCGTGCGGCGGCGGGGCCCGCGGCGCGCGCCAGGGCCGCGGTCACCGCCTCCACCTGCGCCCGGTACGGCGTGAGCACGCCCACGGTGACTGGGGGAGGTGGAGGACGGCCGGCGGCGATGGCGGCGGCGGCGGCCCTGTTCAACGAGTCGCGCAAGGCGCGATAGAGCGCCGCGGCCATCTCCGCCTCGGCCTCATTTCGAAGACTGGGCCCGCCCCTGCCCCCGCCGCCGCGCATCTCCCGCCCGGCCGCGACGTCGAACACGGCGTACGGCTTGAGCAGGGGCTCGTGGTAGAACGCGCAGGGCGGGCGGGACAGGACCTGCGCCGCGTCGACCAACCGCCCCTGATAGAAGCGGGCCGACGGAAACGCCCTAATGGCGGGGTGCATGCGGTACTGCACGGTGAGCATGGCGACGGGCGCGCCCGCGGCGGCGAGGCGCTCGAACAGGGACCGCTGGAGGTTGCCCGCCCGCGCGGCGCCGGACAGGACGGTCGCTGGCAGCTGCGCCGGGTCGCCCACCAGGACCGCGTCTGCTGCGCCCAGGGCGAGGGCTTGGAGGGTGGCCACTTCGGACGCTTGCGCCGCCTCGTCGACGAGGACGGTGGCGAACGCCCCCCCAGCCGCGCGCCGCCCAAACACGCGCCGCCCGGTGGACGACAGCGTGGTAAACACGATGTCGGCGGCGGCGACGAACGAGTTTTCCAGGGCGTCGCGCGCGCAGCGGCGCGCGGGCGCGTCGCCGCGCGCGCCCTCGTCGGCGGCTTCCAGGCGGGCCACGTCGGCTTCGGCGAGGGCGAGGGCGTCGGTGGCCGCGACAGAGGCCACGGCCGCGGCCAACCCCCCACCTCCTGCCGCCGCCGCGGCCGCAGCGCGCTTGGCCGCCACCACGCCCGCGCGCGCCGCCTGCAGCGCCCGCAGGCGGTCCACGCCCGGCATGTCGAGCAGGGCGTCGACGAGGGCGTCGACCCACACGGCCCGGGCGCGGGGCGTCATCGCAGCGTCGCCGGAACCGACGCGCACGACCGCAGGTCGATACCCTCCCCCTGCCGCGTCCACAAAGCCGCGCTCCATGACGCGCCCCAGGAGCTCGTCGGCTGCGGCGTTGGATGGCGCGCACACGAGGAGGCGGGGGCGGCGCGCGGCGGGGGTCGACGCGCCGTTGCGCGCCAGGCGCGCCGCGTGGTGCCGGTGGTGCGCAACTAAATGCCACACGTTCAGTATTGCCACCACGGTGTGCGTTTTGCCGGTGCCGGGCGGCCCCTGGATGAGGGTGAAGGGCGGGCGGTCGCCGGAGCGCGCGGCGAGGTGGCGCGCCGCGCCCTCGATGGCGGCCAGCTGGGACGCGTCGTAGGAGGCGCGCAAGTGGTCGACAAAGAGAGGGTGGGAGACTTCGGCGGGCCAGCCGGAAGCGGGCGCGTCGTCGCCGGCGCGCGCCTTTGGCGGCCGCAGCAGCGGCGCGAGCAGCGGCGACGCGCCCGCGCCCGCGCGGCACACCGCCACCAGTGCGGCCAGCTCGCGCAGCGTGGTGGTGAAGCCGCCCGCGGGGGTGAGCGTCCAGCCGTCGCCGCCGGCGTGCAGCGCGGCGAGAGCGGCAGCGCAGGGGGCGGAGGTGGTGGTGGAGGCGTGGCTGGGGCAGCAGGGGCCGCGCCCGGACACAGTCGCCGTCGCGCCCGTCACGCGCAGCACGCCGGCGAAAGGGTGTGGGCATGGGAGGGCCGGCGCGTCGCCGCGCGCGCCGTCCGCCCCGACCCCCGCGTCGCCCGCCTCGAGCTCCACCCCGCCCGCCGCCGCCCGCCGCCGCCCGCCCGCCGCCCAGTCGGCGGCATCGACGGACGGGGGTTCGCCACGTGTCAGGACGTACACGTCCCCGTCGCGGAGGTCGCCCGGGCGCGGGCGGCGCCGCGCGTCGCGCGCGAAAGAGACGACGACCGCCACGCCGCCCCTCCCACCCCCTCCCGCATCCACCCGGTCCACGATCACGGGCCAGGTGCGGCGCGCGCCGGCGGCGTCGGCCCAGGCGGCGCGCAGGGACTGGCGCGCTTCTTCCAGGAGGAGGGGGGTGAACGCGGCGGCGTACGCCGCCCCGGAGGGGAACGACGTCGGCACAGGCGTGGGTATTGTATCCCCGCATGCCGTCGCGCAGGCGGCGTGCCAGAGGCGGCCGTCGAGCGCGGCGGCGCGCAGCGCGGCGGCAGCCGCGTCGGCGGGGTCGCGCGGGGGGGCGGGCGGCGTCGGCCGCCGCACGCCGACAGGGCCACGCTGGGGCGCCACCGTGAGCCTCGCCCGGGCGGCGCGCGGCGCGGCCGCCGCAGTCGGCAGCCAGCGCTTGACCCCCGCGACCGCGCGGGCGGGGGGGGCAGCGGCCGCCGCCCCTGGCCGCCGCCCTCCCACGCCAGCGCGCTGCTTGACCTGTGGCGAGATGACCTGCGCCTTGCGGCCGGTGCGGGGTTGGGGGGGGGGCGAGTCGGACCGCGCGAGAGCGGGAGGGGGGGCGTGGTCGCGGCGCCCGCTCATGACGGCGAGGCTGAACGCGCGGGCATCGCGGCTGGTGTGCGGGCGCGCGGCGAAGGGCGCGACGTGGTGTGGCCAAGCGCGCGGCCATCATCGCTGTCTCACACCGCCTCACCGCCCTCTTGCACCCCCACAAACCACCCGCAAACTTCCATGGACGCCACCCTGGACAAGGTCGCCAAGGCGATCGACACGGCCCAGCCCCAGGTGGAGGCTGCCATCGAGAAAACCTTCGGCAAAGCCGCCGCGTCCAAGGCGCACGACGTCATCGAAAAGGTGGAGGCCGCGCTCAAAGACCCGGTGCGTGGTGGAGGGGAGGGGGAGCGGCTGGGCGGGCGGCGCCAAGAGACACGCGGAATGCCAGCATCCCAATGCCGGCCGCCCGCGCCGGCGCCGGCGCCTGGCGTCCTCATGGGCGGCTTGGATTGAGTTCAGGCATCGGTGACGGGGAGGGCGGCGGTCGCCGCGCTCTTGCGCGCGGCCAAGGACAGCGGCGCAACCCGCGGACCGCCTTGCGCGCCCTCTAGCCGCGTGCGCCGGGCGCCGCCCGCCGCGCGCCCGCGTCGGATCGATGCGCGGCATCGGCGCCAACCGCTGGGCGCCGCCTCACCCCTCACCCCCCCCTGTCCCTCTCCAGGAGTCGCGCGCCAAAATCTCGTCCACCGCGGAGAAAGCGACCGCCCAGCTCAAGGCCGCGGCCGACGCCATGGGCACCAAGCCGGCGCAGTGAGGGGGCGAGGGGGAGGAACGAGGGAGCACGGCGGCGGCGGCGCTTTGCGCCGTCGCCCGCCCGGCGCCAAGGCGCCCGCCTGCGCCGCGGGCGCCGGCCAATGGGGAGAGCGCGCAGCCCTTGCAAACGGTGCACGGGCGCCAATGAAAAAAAAACCAGCCGGGACACCGGGCGCGGGGCGCGCGCGTCGGCGGCCCGGCACCCCCCCGCCCCCCCCCCCCCCTCACGCCAGCCCGAGGCAGTGCAGCATGATCGCATTTTGCGCGTGCATGCGGTTCTCCGCCTCCTGGAACACGACGGAGCGCGCCGACTCGACGACCGCGTCGGTCGTCTCGACGCCGCGCTCGGCGGGGAGGCAGTGCTGGAACCAGGCTTGCGGCCCCGCCGCCGCCATCATCGCCTCGTCCACTTGAAACCCTTTGAACCGCGCGATGCGCTCCGCGGCCTCGGCTTTCTGCCCCATCGACGCCCAGACGTCGGTGTAGACGACGTCGGCGCCCTTGACCGCCTCCATCGGCGCGTGCGACACGGACACCGTGCCCACGCCCGCCGCGTTGGCGGCGGCCACGGTCGCGGGGTCGGGTTCGTACCCCTTCGGGCACGCGATCACGACGTCGACGCGAAAGCGCGCCGCGAGCCGCGCCCACGAGTGCGCGATGTTGTTGCCGTCCCCCACGTAGACCACTTTCGTGTCGTCCACCCTGCCCACCGTCTCCAGCATGGTCAGCGCGTCTGCCATGATCTGGCAGGGGTGGTTGTAGTCGGTCAGGCCGTTGACGACCGGGGACGTGGAGAACTCTGCCAACTCGAGAATGTCGGCGTGCGCAAACAGGCGCGCCATGATGACGTCGTTGTAGCTGCGGGACGGAGGATGGCCGCGGGGGTGGGTGGGTGGGTGGACGGGGCGCGTGTCAACGCTGCGCGCGACCCTCGTGCCGCCCCGCCCCGCTCCCCCACCGAGAAATGACGCGCGCAATGTCCTTGGTCGCCTCCCGCTTGCCAAACTCGATGGTGTCAGGGCCCAGGTAGATCGCGTGCCCGCCGAGCTTGAAAAAGCCCTGGGAGAGGAGGAGGGAGGGCGGCGGTCGGCGGCCCGTCGCCCCGGCGCCGCCCTACCGCCCGCCATCCCGCCCAGCCTCCCGCCCTCCGACCCCCCTCCCCCTCCCACCACACCGTCTCAAAGCTGACGCGGGTGCGCATGGACGGCTTGGTGAAGATCATGGCCATCGTCTTCCCCTTGAGCGGCTGGTAAGACCCGTCCCCCGTTTTCAGCTCTTTCTTGACCCGCACCGCCGTCTGCAACACGGCCTGCAGCTCGTCCCGGGACCAGTCGTCGATGTGGAGAAAGTGCTTGCCGGTCGCCGGCGGCGCGACGCCGGCGCCCGACGGCGCAGCCGCGGCGCGGGGCGGGCGCGGCGCGGGGCGGCCGGCGCGGAGGGGCGGGTGGTGGGGGCGCGTGCCGGCGCGCATGGGGGCGGAATGCGGGGGGGTGAGTGGGAGAGCGCGAAGGACGCGCCGTCCTGGCCGACTGCACACCCAGCGGCGGTTGGCCGTCGCCTGGCCACCGAGACAACACCCCGCGCACGCTCCCCGCCCAACACCAAATCACACAGAGCGCGCGCCGCGGCGGCGGCAGGGCCCGAGGAGGCGCCACCCCTGCCGCCACCCCTTTTCTCTAATCCATGCGCCCCTTGAGCGTGCGCGCGACCGCGCCGTCCTTCGTGACGACGTACACGACCGCGCCCCACCCGGCGAGCGCGTCCCGGTCCTGGCCGGAGAGCAGGCATTGGGCCACGGTCTCAAACAGGGCGTCCGCGTCCAGCCCCGGGCGCCACATCGACTCGCACATGCCGTAGAGCGAGTCGGGGGCGGTGCCCGCGACCATGAAGTCGGTGGCGGTCTCCACGGCGCCGATCGAGTCCATGCCCGCGAGGTACGGAACGTCTCGATCCCCGAGCCCCGCCACGACCGGCGACACAAAGTAGGGCCCAAACCGTTTCTCGTACAGCGTGGCCGACAGCGCCTCGGTGAAGGCCGCGGGGCGCATGTCGCGCTCCTCGCGCAGGCGGTAGAGGTTGTGCTTGAACTGCAGCGTCGCGAGGAGGGTGGCCGCGTCGGTGCCCAATCCCGCCAGGCCGACGTACAGCCTGTCGTGCACGCGGTGCACCTTCTTGTGGTCCGTCGCCAGCGTCTGAAACTGGACGCCGAAGCGCAGGTCGGACCCGATCGCGACGCAGCCGGCGCCGGCCATGGCCACGATGGCGGCGCCATTGTATTCGAAGATCTTGGGGAATGGGGAGAGGGGGCGGGGTGGGCGCGGGGCGGGGATGGGGCGGCGCGCGGGCGGCTGTGCGCGCCGCGGCTGGTGGGATCCCGCTGCCGCCTTTCCCTCTCGCGTCGATCGCGATGCATCGCGCACGATGCAGGGACGAGGCGCGCGGCAGCGCTGGCGCGCGCATTGGGCCGCGTCGCGGGCCGCGCGCATCGACGCGCCGCGCCGCGCCGCGCCGCGCCCTCCGCCACGGCACGCACCGACATCTGGGGCGCGGCGGCGGCAGACGGGCGCCCGGAGAGTCACGCGGCGCGCGGGAGGGGTGTGTGAGGGGCGGTGGGGCCGACCGCCGCTCTCGCTCCTCCCTCCTTTTCTCCCCCCGATCTCGAGCCGGCGCCGCGCGGCGGTTCACACGAGGCGCCCCACCGACACGACCGCCCGGACCAGGCAGACACACACGAAGGCGCGGGGCAGGCCTCCACCCTCGCCGCCCGTCCCCATTCACTTCTTGCGGCCGGTCACGCCCGCGACGCGCCCCCGGCGCCCGGTCGTCTTGGTGTGCTGGCCCTTGACGCGCAGGCCCCAGTAGTGGCGCAAGCCGCTGCGAGTGGGGAGGGGGGGGGGGGAAAGGGTGGGCGACCGGGAAACGCGGGCACCCGTACCGACCCCAGTCTCTCTCCCCCCCTCTCCCTTCCCCCTCGCATCCACTCACCGGTGGTTGCGAATCTTCTTGAGGCGCTCAAAGTCGTCGCGCAGCTTGGTGTCGAGCGCGGACGACGTGACTTGCGACGACGCGCCGTCCTTCGGGTCGCGCCGCCTGTTCAAAAACCAGTGCGGCACCTTGAACGTGGCCGGGTTGGACACGATGACCATGAGCTGCTCGAGCTCCGCCGCCGTGAGCTCCCCCGCGCGCTTGTGCACGTCGACCTCGGCCTTCTTGCAGGCCAGGATGGCGAACCGCCGCCCCACGCCGCGCACGGCGGTCATGGCGAACGGCGTCTTCACGTTGCCGTTGAGGTTGGTGTTGAGCACGCGGATGATGTGCTGGAACGATTCCGACATTTGGAGGGACTGGCGGGGCGGGGGAGGGGGGGGTGAGCGAGGGCACGGCGCGCGGGGGGGCGGTGGCCGATCGAGTGCGCGACCGCTGGCTTGGGGCGGGCGCGGCGGGGCGGGGCCGGCCACCGCGCGGCGCGCCCGCGAGCGGCGGCCGGCCGCGCGGCGGCCAATCGGGCCACGCCTGCCCACACGCTCCCGCGAGGGCACGCCGGGAAGCATCGCGCAGCGAGCCCGGAGGCGGCAGCGGCGTGCCGGCGGCCGACGGCGCCGCACACGGGCGCGGCGGCCGCGGCTCGGCGCGCCGATCGCGGCGCGCGCGGCGCGCTCGCGCCGCACGCCGGCCGCCGCCTCAGCCCGCGGGCGCCCATAGCGCGGCCGCGTCGCGTGCAGGCGGCGGGCGCGGCCGAGCGCGGGAGCGAAGCTTGCGCGGCGGCCGCGAGCGCGGCGCGCCGGTGCGGCCCGGGCCGACGCCGTGCGCCCAGGCCGGCCTCGCGATCGCATCCCACAGCACACGGCGCACCCCCATGGCGGCGAACGGGTCGAGGCGCGCGCGGGAGTGGCAGGTGGGCATCGGCGCCGGCGCTCCTGTCCTCGCCACTGTTGATGCCGCGCCCCGCCAGCGCCCCCCGCGTCGCGGCCGGCGTCGCGCTCTGCCTAGTCATCGCTGCCCTCCCCCTGCTGAGCAAGAAAGTGCGCGCGCGCGAGGACGCGATCGCTGGCATGCGCGACGAGGTCTACGACAAGAACGCGGCTCGCACGGCTCGCCTCAGCACGCGCGGCGCGCGCTGACGGTGGCGAGAGAGCAAAAGCAGCAAAGCAGAGCGCTCGAGATGGCGACCCGCAAGCGAGCGCGCCAGTCCGCCCTCTCCTGGGCCGCCGCCGGCGGCCCCGTGGCGCCACAGCCTGCGTCAGGCCGCGGCCGCGGCTCCCGCCGCCCGCCGCGCATCGGCGCGCCCGGCCTCACCGACCTCGGCGCCGGCGCGTCGCTCTTGTACGCCCCCGGCGCCGCCCCCCCCTCCCTCCTCGCCGACCTGACGACCGAAGTCGACTGGTTGCAGCGGGACGTGACCGTCTTCGGCCGCACCGGGCCCCAAAAGCGGCTGGTGGCCTACCAAGCGTCGCCCGGCGTCCCCCCCTACACCTACTCTCGCCTCACCCTCGACCCCGCTCCATTCTCCCCTTCCGTCCTGGCAGCCCGGGACGCGGTCGTCGCGGCGGGAGTCGCGGCGGGCGTGCCAGCTGGCGCGTTGCGATTCAACGCGTGCCTCTGCAACCTCTACCGCTCCGGCGCCGACGCCATGGGGTGGCACGCCGACGCCGAGCGGGCGGCGTACGGGGACGCGCGCGACATGTGCGTCGGGTCGGCCTCGTTTGGCGAGGCGCGCGAGTTCTTTTTGAGGCGCGCCGCCGACCCTTCCGACCGCCTCCTGTTCCGCCTCGGCGCCGGCGACGTCCTGCTCATGCTGGGGGCGACCCAGGCGCACTGGCAGCATGCCGTGCCGGCGCGGGCGGGGGTCGCGGGGGCGCGGGTCAACCTCACGTTCCGCCGCGACGTCCGCGCGGCGGGGTGGTGGGGTGAGGGTTAGGGTGAGGGTTGTGTGGTCCCCTGTTTTGGGGCGTGGGCCCCGGTGTGTGGCGCGCGCGCCGCTCGCTCTCTGTGCGTCGGCTGCCCCGTGTCGCCGGTCGGCCCCGGGCGCGTCCAGCGCGCGCGCTCTGTCTCGGCGTTGCGGCGCGCGCGCACTCGGCGCGGCCCCTCGACCGGGCCCGCGCCGCCTGCCCACCATGGACGCCGACCGCCTGCGGCGCGCCCTGGACGCCCTGGTCTACCTCCCGTCCCTCACCGGCGCCCCCGACCCCGCGGCCCCCGCATGCGCCGCGGTCGCCGCCGCGGTGACCGCGCGCACGGGGCGCGCCCCCGCGCCGCCCGCGCGCCCGTGGGATAGAGGGGATTTGCACAGGCGGCTGGCGACCTTCTCCGCGGCGACGTGGTTTGCCAAACCCAAGGGGGCGCAGGCCGGCGACGCGGCGGCGCGCGGGTGGGCCAACGCGGGGCCCGACCTGTTGGCGTGCGAGGTATGGGAGGACACGGGGGGGGGGGGGGGGGGGGGGCGGCCTTTTCGCGGCGCGACGCCCCCCCCCCCTTCCTCCCAGTTTTGCGGGCAGCGCCTCTCGCTGCCGCTGCCGCCCGACATGGCGCCCGACGACGTCACCAAGGTGAGGGCGTGGTGTGGGTGCGTGGCGCGGGGCGGGCGAGCGACCGCGCGGCACGCCGCCCACCACCCCCCCTCCCTTCGTCTCCAGGCCGGCGCCCGCTTCGCCGCCCGCCTCGTCGACGCACACGCCCCCGCCTGCCCCTGGCGGGGCACCGGGTGCGACCCCGGCCTCGCCGCGTTTCCCGCGCTCACGCGCGGCGCGGTCGTGCGCGCGTTTGAGTCCGCGGTCGGCGCCGCCTCGGCCCTCACCCGCCTCCCCCCGCTCGCCTCCTCGGCGTACGACCGCATCGCGGGCGAGGCGGGGGAGCGGCTGGAGACGCTGCTGCAGGCGGGGGTGCAGCCGGAGGGGTTGCGGTCCGCCGTCCCGCCGGGGCCCGCGCCCGAGCGCGAGGCGGGCGTCGCGGCGGCTGGCACGATTGAATTTGAGCGCCGCTGTCGCCTGCTGGCGCTCTACGGCCTGGAGGCGCGCGTCGTGGCGCCCGCGGCGGGGCGCGGGCCGGCGGCCGGAAGGCCGCGCGGCAGCGTGCGCGCGGTCGACGCCGCGCTGGGGTGCTCGTTGTGCGGCGGCGTGGCTGGCCTGTGGGCGCACGTGCCGCTGGAGGAGGACGTGGGGGCAGGAGGAGGCGGAGGCGCGGCCGCGGCCGACGCCGACACGCCGCCGCCCGCCAAGCGCACCCGCGCCGCGGCCGCCGCCGCGGCAGCACCCACGCCACCATCGCCCTGGCCCCCCGCCGGCGCCGGCGCCGCGTCCCCGACCCCCCTCGACCCGGCCACCGTCCACCGCCACCACTGCGCGTGGGCCGCGCCCCCCCACCCCGGCGCCCGCGTCGGCTGGCGGTGGTGCCTGCACGCGCTGGTGCCCGGCCCCGGCCCGCACGAGGAGGGAGGGGGGGACGGCGACGGCGCCTGCGGCGGCGGCGCCGCGGCCGCCGCGCGGCTGCGCGCCGTGCTGCGCCGGGGCGGCCTCGGCGGGGCGGGCGCCTCGCCGGACGCGCCCAGGTTGGACGTGCTGACCGTGGGCGGGGAGGTGGTGGAGGAGGAGGGAGGCGGGGAGGAGGGGTAGAGCGCGCGCGGTTCGTCTTGCATCCGTTGCCTGTGCTGCCGTGCGCCCGCGCCCCCCCGACTCGATGCAATCCCTCCAAATAGAATGCCCCGCATCATCACGGCCGGCCGGCCTTGATCCGGTCGCCGCCGTCGTCGGAGAGCGGCGGCGCGCGCAACGCCTTGAGCTCCCCGCCACCCCTCTCCTTGTCGCCCGCCTCGGCCGCCGCCGCCGCCTCCTGCAACGCATTGTACTTGCGCACGTTGTAGGAGGCGACGCCGGCGAGGGCCACCCCGTACCCCGCCAGGTTCAGGCGCGTGACCGGCGCGCCAAACAGGCTCGCCGACGCCCAGATGAGCCCCCAATCTTTGACCACCCCCGCCACGTTCATGGTCAGGGCGGACGTGCGCCCGATGAGGGCAAATGCGGCGAGGTTGAGGGCCGCCGCGGCGAGCGCGTTGGCGGCGAGGACGGCAGGGGTCACGCGCACCGTGCCGGCCGCCAGGGCGGCCCGGAGAGGCCCCGCCTCGAGGACGAGCCAGGGGATGGAGAGGCAGACCAGGGCGGCGGGCGCGACGTAGTACATGGTCGTGACGGGGTTGAGCCGCAACCCCGTCCCCTGGAGCGCCTTTTGCAGGAGCACGAGGCGCACGGATTCCGCCGCCACCGACGCCAGCTGCAGGGTGACGCCGAGCGGGACAAAGGTGAGCTCGCCGGCGGCCGCGAGGGCGACGCCGGCGACGATGGCGGCCATGTCGGCCGCCGCGCGGACGGAAATGGCGTCGAGCCGGGCGGCGCAGGCCACGCCGTACACCGCGGCGGGCATGAGGGCTTTCAGCATTTGGATGAACGCGACCGACAGGTGGAGGTACGCCGCGTTGCCGAGGTAGAGGACGGCGGCGAAGAGCGCGCCGACCGGCGCGAGCGTTGCCGCGTACGTCGGCGCGTCCATGCCCGCCGCCGGCGCCACCCACCCTCCACGCACGAGGACCGCAGCGAGCGACCCGCACACGGCCATGTGCACCGAGGTGAGCGTCAGGGGGAAGGGCAGCGCGAGCTCGTTGAGAATGACGCGATTAAAAAGAATGACGCCCGCCGACAGACCGATCCACAGCGTGCAAGCCGCGAGGGCCGCGATGGCAGCGGCCGCCGCGGGCGCGCGGGCGCCCAAGAGGTTGAGGGAGACCTAGAGCAACGGGGAGGCGGGCCGTGGGCGACGGCGGGCGCGGGCCCCACGCCCTCGTCCCGCACCCGCCACCCGCCCTGGCACTCGCTCATGTACGAGCGCGCCCAGCCGGGCGGCAGGCAGGCGCGCCCGTGCCCCCGTCACTCTGATTTTCTCACCATCGAAAAACGGTCGGTCGCCCACCGCGCGCCGGGGCGCCCCGGGAGGCGGTGTCGCGACCGCGCGGCGCCGCTGGCGGCGCGGGTGGGGCGCGCGAGGCGCGGCGGTCGGAGTGGAGGTGCCGCCGCGTCGGCGGCACCGGTCTCACACCCGGGCGCTTCCGCCGCCCGCCCGCGCGCCGCGCGGCCCCCGCGCGCGCCGCGCTAGACCCGCGCGCGCCGAGAGCGCGTCCGCGCGGCTCATCGCCGCCGCGAGCGCGCGCGCGCCAGCAGAGAGGAGCGAGGCGCGGCGTCCCGCGGCGTGGCGGAAAGCGGCATAGGTGTGTATGCGTCAGCGGGGGCACACGGCGGCCGCGGCGAGGGGGGAGGGGGAGCGCACGGGATGCGACGGCCGCGGCGCGGCCGCGCGGGCGGCGCCGCGCCCTCTGCCCCTTCCCGGCGCGGCGCGGCGTCGCGCGCAGCGAGCGTCGCGCGAGACTGGGGCCCGCGATCGCGGCCGCGCGCCGTGCGCCGCGCGCCGCGCCCACCGAGCGCGCCCTCCTTTCCCTATCTCCCCAGCCCCTGTCGCCGCCGCCCTCCTAGTCGCTCGCCTCGGCCACAGCGCATCCCCTCACACACGCCGACCCCAGGGTTGGTGGCGGAAAAGGAACGAAAAAATAACCCGCGAGCGCAAAGCCAGACTTCACACCACACGACCATGCAGCCACCGCCCTTGCCGCCCAAATGCGGAACGTGCGACGCTTGCAGGCGGAAGCGCGCTTGCCTCGTGCGCAAGGCGGCGGCCGAGGCGGCGGCCGAGGCCGCGGCTGCGGCCCCGCAGGCGGCCAAAGCGGGGCGCGGCGCGGGCGGCGGGGAGGAGCCGGCGGCCGAAGCCGTAGCCTCGGCCGCGCAGGCGGCCGAGGCCGGGCGCGGCGAGGAGCCGGTGGCGGCGGCGGCAGCGCCGCCCTCGCTCGCCGACTCTCTGGCCCCGTTGCTCGACGCCGAAGGCGTGGTCGCCGACCCCGCGGCCGCCCCCGCGTTGCTCCAGGCCGCGCTCGCCGCGACGACGCCCGCCGCGCGGTCGCGCGTCGCGGCGCTCGTCGCGGGGGCGCCGCGCGGGACGCGCGCCGCGGCCGCCGCCGCCGGCGCCCTCACCCTCCTCAGCACGTGGCTCCAAGACGCTGCCAACGCAGGCGCCGGCGGCGGCGGTCAGGACGTGCTGAACGCGCTGGCGTCGCTGCCGGTCGACGCGGCGTCGCTCAAAGAGGCGGGCGTGGGGAGGACGGTCCGCAAGCTGGCCCTCGGCAAGCTGGGGGCTGGAGCCGGGCTGGAAAAGGCGGCTCAAGAGCTGCTGGACGCGTGGAAGAAGCAGTTGCTGCCGCCGGAGGCCGCGGCGGCCGCTGTGGCGCCGCCCGCGCCGGCTGCCGCGCGGCCGTCTTCCGCCGGCGCCAAGCGCGCGCCGGCGCTTGACACGGCCGCGGCGGCCAAGCGGCCGCGCGCGGAAGTTGCCTCCACGTCGGGCGCTGCCGTCGTCGCCGAGGCTGACGCGCTCGGCGCCGTCGCCGCGCCGCCGCCCGTGGCCGCCAAGCCGCGCGCCCCGCCCGTGCGCGTCCGGTCGGCCGTCGACCCCGCCCCCACGTCCTCCCCGCGGTCGGCGTCGCCGCGCGCGCACGCAGCCGGGGCCGACCCGCGCGGCGCGGGCGCCGGCGCCGGCGCGGGCGCCTCTTCCCCTCCCCTCCGCCCCACCACCGGCCTGGGCGGCCCAGCCCCCCCCCGCTCCGCCACCACGCCCAACGAGCGTGCGGCGGCGGCCGCGGCGCGCGTGCCGAGCCCGGAGCCGCGCGCGCGCACCGCGTCGCGCGTCACGTTCAAGCCCGACCGCGAACTCGCGTCCGGCCTCTGGTTTTACATGGCGGACGAGCCGCGCGGCGTGCACCGCGGGGGTGGGGCGGTCCCGCCCCCGGCACCGAGCGACGACGGGGGCGGGGGTGTTGGAGGCGGCGGCGGCGGTGCCGGCGCGCCCTCCCCACCTCTCCTTCCTTCCTCGTTCGCCGCCGCTGCGCGCCGCGAGCACGCCATGGAGGCCCTCTCCCTGCGCGCCGTCATCGTCAAGTCCAAGCTGGACGCGTTTTGCCCGCGGACGCAGTGGCGCCCCCCTCCTCGCTGCCCGCCGACGACCGCCAGCGGCGCAGCGGTCGCGGCCAGAGGCGAAGAATCGACCGAGCGCGGCGCCCTGGCGGACGCGGCGGCCGCGGCGGCGCAGGTGGTGGCCGACGCGTACGGGCCGGCCAAGTCACCGGGCGGGTGGAGCCCGGCACAGGCGCCGCCCGTGCCCGTCCCCTGGGTCAGGACGCCGCCCGCGCCGGCGTGGGGGGCGCCGGCGGGCGCGCACCACGCGGTGGGGGCGCCCGCCGCGTTTGCGCCCGCGCCCGCCTACCCCGCGCCGGCGCCCGCCTACCCCGCGCCGGCGCCCGCCTACCCCGCGCTGGCGCCCGGGTACGACGCGCCGGCGGCGTACGGCGGGGCGGCGCCCGCGCGGTCGTCGCGCTGGGACCAGGCCGCGGCCGAGCCGACGCCCAGACCGCCCGCCCCCGCCCCCGGCTGGGGCGGCGCGCCCCGCCATGAGCCGCCTGCCAACCACTACGCGCTGGCGCCGGCCAACCATCACGCGCCGGCCCCCGCGCGGCCGCGGTCGCCGCCTCGTGCGCGCGCGCGCTCGCCGTGCGCGCGCCCTCGCTCTCCGCCGCCGTCGCGCCACGACCACGGCCGCCACCACCTCCGCGAGGGCCCGCCTCCCGAGCGGCGCTCGCGTGAGCGGAGCAAGGACGGTGAGCGTTTCGGCCGCGACCGCAGCTGCGACCGCAGCCTCGACGGCCGCGGCCGCTGGGCGGGCCCCGCCGAGCGCGGCGGCTGGGGCCACGACAGGCCTCACCGCCCCGACCCGCTCAGAACTCCAAACGGAGAACTGATCTGCACCTTTCACAACGACTCTGGCGGCTGCCGGAAGGGTGGGTGTGGCGGCGGCCTGGGGCGTGCGGGGGCGGGGCGTTTGGAGGGCGGAAAGAGGGGGGCTCGGCGCGCGGGCCGCCCGCCGACCGCGCCCCCCCTCTTCCTCCACACCCAGGCGAACGCTGCCGCTTCGCGCACTACGATCTGACGAACGAGGAGCAGTTATCGCTGCGCCAAGCGTTCGCAGCCGAGCATGGCCGGGGCGGCGGGCGCGGCGGGCGGACGCGGGGCGGCCGCTTGTGACGCGGGGCGGCCGGGGGCGGCGGCGGCGGGCCTGGTTTTTGTTTGCGGGGCTGGGCGCACTGGAACACGAAGAGGCAGCAGCAGCACGGAGAAACGGCGGGCGCGGCCCCTCCACAACACGCGCGCGTGCGTCGCAGGGCGTTGCAGGGCGAGACTCCCTCGACCCTCTCTCCCTCCGTTTCTCCCCTTCCCTCTCTCTCTATCCCTACTCCTCCCACCCGCCCCACCGCTCCACCGTGACGACGAGCCCGTCGACAGGCAGCCGCGGCGCGGGCGGCCTGGCCAGCGGCGCGCCGGGCGCGTGCACGCGCCAGGCCGCTGTCCGCGCCAGGAGCGCCAGGGCGGCCTGCAGCTCGGCGTTGGCTAGCGTCCAGCCGACGCACATGCGGGCGCCGGAGCCAAACGGGAGGAAGGCGCCCTCCTTTTTGGCGTCGGGGGAGTTGGACAGCCACCTGTCGGGCGCAAACGAGGCCGGGTCGAGCGGCCCGCCCGCGGCCTCGCCCTCCCAGCGCGCGTCGGTCGCCATGGTGTGCTCCAGGTCGAGGACGACGACCTCGCCCGCCGCGACGGACACACCGTTGCCCACATCCAGCGGCGCCAACGCCTTGCGGAAGAGTTGGGCGACGACGGGCACGGTGCGCAGCTGCTCGCGCACGCAGGCCGCGGCCAGAGGGGCGGCCGCGAGGGAAGAAGCGGTCACCTCCGGGCCGTGCTCCGCCACCACCGCCGCCTGCTCGCGCCGCAGGCGCTCCATGAGGTCGGGGCGGGCGGCCAGCGTGCGCATCAGGTGGGTGAGCGTTTGGGCCGAGGTCTCGTGGCCGGCAAAGAGGAGGTTGAGGGCGATCGTGGGCAGGCGGTCGGCGGCGAGGGGGACGCCGTCGGCGTCGACCGCGTCGGCCAGCCGGTCCATCATCGACGCTGGCGGCGGGCGGTCGTCCGCCGGCATCGCCCGCCGCGCGGCGACGCCGGGCGAGGTCGCGGCGTCGATCGCGGCAACGATCTTCTTCCGCGCGGCCAGCCCCGCCGCGAGGTGTTTCCGCCCCGGCAAAAAGCCCTGCAGCCACGCCTCGAAGAGACCCGACATGTCGGCCAGGGCGGCGGGCGTGGTCCAGGACGGGGGGAACCCCATCACCACGGTCAGCACGACGTGAAACGTCGCCGCCTTGGCCGCCGCCACGCCGCCGAGGCCCGGGCCGGCCTCGATCCACGACTGAATGTGGCCGGTCAGGAGCGACGCGATGTGGGGGACGGCCGCCGCGACGGCGCGCGGCGCAAACGCGGGCGCGAGCGTTTGCCGCAGCTTGCGGTGGTCGGCGTGGTAGGTGGTGGACACGGAGCCGGGGCCAAGCAGCTCACGAATGGCGTACGGCCACTCGACCTGGGGAGAGAGGGAGAGGGAGGAGCGTTGGTGGTGGCTTGGCGGCGGCGCACGTCGACCTCCCTCGCCCTCCTCTCCTCCCTCCCTCACCTCGGCCGTCACGTGCTCCCCGTTGAGCACGCGCTTGACGGCGTCGTAGCCGCGCATGGCGACGTAGCTGGAGAGGGGAGGAGAGGAGGGTGGAGGGTGGGCCGACGCGCGCGTGCGACGGGCGCCGCGCCGCGCGGGGAGGCCGCCAGGAGCGCAGCCCGCCTCCTCCACCCACGCTCCCCCCTCAATCTTCCTCACCGCCTCCCTAGGAACACGGACGCGTACACGGGGCCGTAGCGCGCGTGGCGCCGCTCGCGCAGCGCGACCGGGTCGCGCAGCGCGGCCAGCGAATCGCCGACGAGAGGAAACTGCCACGGTCCCGGCGGGCGCCTAGTGCCCTGTATGGCTGGGCGGCGGCGCAGCAGCAGGGAGGCCAGGAGGGCGGCCAGGAGCGCGCCGGCGAGCGCGGCGGCGGCGACGGCCAGCATTGGGAGAGGAGAGGGGCCTAGACTAACGGCGATACGGTGGCGACCGCCTGGCGGGGTGGAGCGACCGGCGGCGGGCGCGCGCGGGGCGCTCGCGGCCGCAAGACGCGGGAGAGTGTCGTGTCGGCGTGTCGGTGTGCCGGCTCACTCTCCTTTGGTCCCGCCACCCCGCCCGCCCCGCCCACGACCAGCCCACGCTCGCGAGAGCGCGTCGCGGCGGCGGCGGCCGCGCCCGGCCGCGGGCGCGCGTCCAATGCGCGTCGTGCTCGCGCGCACGGGGGCGAGCGTCGACCTGCCGACGCTGGGGCCGGCGTCCACGTGAGCAGAGGAAGGCTGCGGCGGGCGGCGGGGGCCGCCGGCGCCGGCTCGCCCGTGTGTCCCGCGCGACGCCCCGTCCCCCCTCTTCCCTCCAGCGTCGGCGAGCTGCAAGCCGCGCTCGAGGCCGCCACCGCCGTCCCGCGCCGGGACCAGGTGTTGCTCCGATGGGGCGCGCCCCTGGACGCCCGGTCGCCGCTGGGCGCACAGGGGTTGGTCGGAGCGGGCGGCGGCGGCCGCGGGTTCGCCGACGCCGTCTTTCTGTACGCCCGCCCCGACCTCCGCCCCGACGTGCCGGCGCCGCCCGACGAACCATTTGAAGGGGAGGCGCCGGACCCGCCCGCCGCGCCCCCCTTCGACCCCTCCGCCACCCCTCGAGACACCCCCCTCGAACAGGCCGCCCTCGACGCCGCCGCCTCCGCCGCCCTCGCCCGCGCGTCCGCCCTGAACGACGCCGCGTCCGCGTCGGCCGCGGCCGCCGCGTCCCACGCCGACGCGGCGGCTGCGCTCGCCGCGGCGGCCGACGGCGCGCGCGCGAGCGTCGAGGCGCACGCGGCGGCGGTCGACTCGGCGTGGGCCTCGTTTGCGGGGCGGTATGACGGCGCGCGTGTGGCCGCGGAGCGCGCGTTGACCGATGGCGCCGGCGTCGACCTGAGCGGCGTCCCTCTCCACCCCGCGGCCGCGACCCGCCTCGGCCTCCCCCCCACCTCTGCCACCCTGGCCGACGTCGCCCCCCTGGCCCACCCCGCGGCCTCGGTCGCGGCCGCGGCCGACGCGTGGGTAGGGTTGGACGCGCGCGCGGCGGCGGCGGCCGCGGCGGCCGACGGGTTGAGGGCGGACGTCGAGGCGTTGTTCGCGCTGGGGCCGCCCGCCGACGCCGCCGATGCATCGCGCGACGCGGAAGTTGCCAAAGATGCTGCCGACGAGGCGGCGGCCGCCGTCGCCGCCCTGGCCGCCCACCTCGCCGCCGTGCGCCGCGGCGGCGACCGCGCCGCGCTGCGCGCCGACGCCGCGTCCGCCGCGTCCGCCATCCTGCCCCGCGCCGAGGCGGCGGCGGGGACGGCTCGGGAGGCCGCCAGGGCTTGCACAGCGGCCCGCAACGCGATGGCGCGCGACGTGCGGTCGCAGGTCGCGCGCGTCGCGGCCCACCAGTCGGCCACCCGCCGCCTGCGCGCCTCCCTCGCGTCCCTCGCCGGCGCTGCCGACGACGCCGCCGCCGCCGCGGGGGACGCCGCGCCGTCGGGGCGGCTGCCGGCGGCCTACCGCGCGGCGCTCGCCGAGGCGGTGCGCCGCGACGCCTTCGCCGATGTGTTCAACGCGCACGCGGGGGCGATGGCCGAAAGGCTCGCTTCACTGCGCGCCCGGGAGGCCGACCGCCGGGCCGCGTTCCGGGCGGGCGCCGAGCGGCGGCTGCCGCCCGCGCTGCTCGCCGGGCTGGGTCTCGGCGACCCGCCGCCCCTGGCCACCGTCACCGTGACCCCTGGGGGTCCCGGCGCTGTGCCACGTGTCACGCTGGACGACGTGCGCGCGGTGCCGCTGCCGCCGCCGTCGCCGGGGAGTGGGGAAGCGTGGGCGGCGCCGCCGGCTGCGGCGCCGCCGCCTCCCGCCGCCCCGGAACCTCCCGACCTGCAAAACGCGCGCCTGAGGGCGGAAGTAGCCGCCTTGCGCGCCGCAGAGGCGGCGCGAGCGGCTGCCCGCCCGCCGCGCGGCGGCGACGCGCCGCCGTCCCCGTCGGCCGCCGCGCGCGCGTACGCCGCGTCGCTGGCGGCGAGGGACGAGCTGGCGGCGGGCGCGGCGGCCGCGCTGGAGTCGGCGAGGGAGCGCGCGGAGTCCTATCGTGTCCGCGTCGCCGAGTTGGAGGCCGTGCTTGCGGGGGCGCGCGTTGGAGAGGGTGGCGGCGACCCCGAGCCTTGAGCGGCGCTTTGTTGTGGGGGGGCGTGGAGACTTGCATTGCAACGCATGGGGCGGCGGCGCGAAGAGAGGCGCGGGCACGAGGAGCGGCGGCCGCTCCCACCCTCTGTTCCTTCCCCGCCCTCCCCCCCTCTTCAAAGCATGCCGTCCCCGTCGTCCTCGTCGTCCTCGCCCTCGGCGATCGCGCGTGCCATCTCTTCCTCGGCCCGCGCGCGCTCGCGCGCCTGCTCGGCCGTCTCCCCGACGCGCGCGCCACCGCCCGCCTCGTACCGCAGCGCGCGCACCGCCTCGTTGTGCAGCTCCAGGCAGAACGCGGTGCGCGCGTGGAACGCGTCCCGCGGGCCGGGGCCGTCGTAGCCGCCGCGCTCGGTCGAGGCCGCGAGGAAGCGGCCGTCCCGGTCGATCGTGGCCGCGAGGCCGCCGTCGGCGATGGCCTTGGCGGCGACCGCCTCGGCGTCGTCCGCGGACGGGAGCCCCAAATGCGCCGCCAGCTGCGCCAGGGGCAGGCGGGAGTAGGCCGCGGCGGCGCGCGCGAGCCCCGCGCGGAGGACCGCGTGCCGCAGCCGCGCGACGAGCGCGGCCGTCGCGTCCGCCGCAAACGCCGCGCCCCCGGCCTCTTGCGCCGCGCGAAACGCGGCCAGATCGCCCGCGCGCACGGCGCGGCAGAGGGCGACGTAGGGGGACAGAGGGCCGGTCGCGGGGTCGCCGAGCTCGGCGAGCTCCGACAGGCGCGGCACTTCGCCCAGGAGGAGGCGGACCAGGGTGAGCCATTTAGCGACGGCCACGCGGAAGCCGTGGGCGGCGGTGGGGGCCTGCGGCGGGGGGGAGGGTTGTCGGGGGAGGCCAACGAGGGGCGGCCCTCGCCACCCTCTCGCGCCCCGCCTCCCCCACCTTGCGCGACGCCTGCAGCAGCGCGTCCCGCGCGTCGCTGTACTCCAGGCGCGACGCCCGAATCACGCCCAGGTAGAAGAGGTGCCGCGCAAACTCTTGCGGCGAGCGCGGCGGGTCGGGCCGCGGCGCCTTGGCGCGCAGCGCTTCCGCCGCGTCGACCAGGCCGGCCGCCAGGTAGTTGCGCAGCAGCAAATTCAGCAACACCTCCTGGCCGGCTTCGTCGTGGCGCGCGCACGCGGCGCGGTGGGCGTCGAGCAGGGGGCCGCGCGCGGCGGCGCCTGCGCCGAGGCGCTCGTGCGCCAGGGCGAAATAGAACGCGATCCGGGCACCCAAGGCGTCCAGGGTGCGCCGGTTGGCGGACCGGGCGCGGTGCATGGCCGAGGTGGCGAGGCGGGCGGCCTGGAGGCGACGAGGGAAGAGGAGGTCGACGGCGGTTCCTTCCTCCCGCCCTGGGCCCTCCAACACCCCTCTCCTCTCACCTGCTCCGCCGACCCGGCGTCCAGGAGGTGGACGACCGCCACCAGGTACGCAAAGAGCTCCACCTCGGGGCACGGCGCGGGCGGCGGCGGCGCGGCAGCGCCGTCGGCCGGCGCGGCGGGCTGGGGTGAGTGGGATGGGGTTGGTGTTCGTTCCGACGCAACGCGCGCATCAATGCCGCATCGGTGGCCGCCGATCGCGGCCGCGCCGGCGCGGCCGCGCGCGCATCGGAACGCGCGCGCCCTCCACCGCCCCTCCCGCCCCTCTCCCCCACCTTGGCCGGCACGCCGGCCAGCAGCTCGGCCTTGGCATCGCCGTCCGCGACGTGCGCCGCGACAAACGCGCTCACGTCCGCCGCGCAAACCCGCGGCCGCGCGGCCGCGGCCAGCCGCAGCGCGCGCCCGGGCAGGCCGCGCACGTCTCGCATCTTGCCGGCCTTGTCCAGCAGGGCGGCGGCCTGGGCGAGCAGGTTGGCGACGGGGGGAGGGGGGGGCGGCGCGGGGGGGGCTTTGGAGGGGGGGGCGGCGGGTGCGTCCGTCTCCATCGCGTCGGACGACGGCGCGACCATGGTGACAGGGGTGGGGTGGGGAGGAGGCGGGGTGTGGAGGTGTGCGCGGGAGAGAGAACGCGCGCGCGCGCTCTCTCTGCCTCCCTCGCCCCTCTGCTTTCGATAGCCAAAATGCTCTTATTGCATCCGTCCGGCTTCGGGTGGGCGCCGCCGGCGCCGCGGGATGGGTGGGTGGATGTGCGGGAGGTCAAGGTGCAGGGGAGGAAAAGAAAGGGGATCGCATAATGAAACGGGGCGCAGCGTGTCGCCAGCCAATCCCTCTCTCTAAGATTGCGGATCGACGGCCGCGGCGGCGTCGTCGTCGGCGGCTTCGGCGACCGCGGCGTCGTCCGCCGTCTCCGCGTCGCCGCGCGACCGCTTCATGCCGGCGAGCAGGCCGCCGTAGCGCGCGCCGCCGTAGGCGCCCGCCAGGCGGCGCGAGTGCGCGTCGTCGGCCGCGGCGGCGTCGTCGTCGGCGGCTTCGGCGACCGCGGCGTCGTCCGCCGTAGCGCGCGCCGCCGTAGGCGCCCGCCAGGCGGCGCGAGTGCGCGTCGTCGGCCGCGGCGGCGTCGTCGTCGGCGGCTTCGGCGACCGCGGCGTCGTCCGCCGTCTCCGCGTCGCCGCGCGACCGCTTCATGCCGGCGAGCAGGCCGCCGTAGCGCGCGCCGCCGTAGGCGCCCGCCAGGCGGCGCGAGTGCGCGTCGTCGGCCGCGGCGGCGTCGTCGTCGGCGGCTTCGGCGACCGCCTCTCTGGCCGGCTTGCTCGACGGCGTCGCGTGGTCGTGCATGACCACGTTGCCCGCGTCGTCCTTGTTCCACCGAACGTGTTCCCCAGAGCCCATGGTGCCGGGGACGCCGACCCAGCCCGAGCCGGCGAGTTTGCGGCTGAGGGGGAGAGTGGAGGAGAGGTGAGGAATGTGTGCGCCCGCCCGGCATAGGCGTCGTGACGGGTCTCGTCACGAATCCAGCCAAGGTCGAGGCCGGCAGGTCGCGCGCGGGGCCCGCAAAAACGGCGCGTGCGAGCTGCAACCACCATGGCGACTTCATCACTCAGGGGCGCGCTTGCCGCCCTCTCTTCGCACTCTAGTCTCACCCAAACACGCCGTGCGACTCGACCAGGGCGGGTGCGGCGAGCGCTGGTGGCGAGGATGGGCTGCGTGGGCGCTCTATGGCTCCCCATGCCGCCCGCCGCCCGCTCTCCCCCGCTCCCGCCACCCCACCCACCCAGGGTCATGGCCAGGGCGGCGGCGGCGAAGGTGGCGGCGAGCTTCATGGTGGCGAGCGCGTTTTGTTGTGTTGGTGTGTCCTGCCCGGCGCTGCGGTCGTCCGAGTGCGCCATGGTGGCCACAGCGACGCCGACGTGGCGCCGGCTTCCCCGGGGCACCCCCGCCGTGCACGCGATACTCGCGTTTACATCAGTGCTCCGTCGCCGGGGCGCAGCCCCGCCGCGGGCCAGCGCCGCACGCACGCGCGGGCGCCGGCCCCCGCCGTCGCCTGTGTTTCCCACTTCCCCTCCACATCTTCACGCCGCGCACCCCCACCCCGTGCAGTCGACCGCGGTCGCCCCCGCCGGCAGCACGCCCTTGGCGCCCTTGGGCGCGGTGGCGCGCGCGTCGACGAAGACGGCGACGTTGTTGAGCGAGATGGGGCGCCCCGTCTCTTTGAGCACTTTGGCCACCTTGTCAGAGGCAGACGAGGACGAGGTGCCCGCAACGATGCCGTTCTTGAGCGCGGGCGCCGCGTCGACGCCGCGCTGCGTCGCTTTAAAGTCGACCGACGCCGTCAGCCGGTCGTACACCGGGTCGGACAGGCGCAGGATGACGCGGTCGATGGTACCGTTGCGGTCGCCGACGATGACGGCGTCGGCCGAACCCTTGAGCGCGGGGAAAAAGTCGGCGGCGACCAGGCGGGAGAGCGCGCGAGAGTCGCCGGCCGCCATGTCGGCTGTCACGACCGGCGACACGCCCTTGAGCGAGAAGCGGGACGCGGCGGGATCGAAGACGGACGATTTGGATTGGAGCGTGAACACCGCGCTCGCGTCGCCGCCCTGGGGGGGGGGCGCCGTCGCGGGGCCGGCGGGGACGGCGGGGGGCGCGGCGGCGGCGTCGGGGGCGGGCGGCTTGGCGGCGGCGGGCTTGGCCGTGGCTGCGGGGGAGGACAGGGGGTCGGCGGGGGGGGATGATGGGCGTTGACCTCCCCTAGCGGTCCCGGCGGCGCCGCTCGACCCCCGCCGCCCCGCCCGCCAATCTCCGCCATCCGCCAACTACCGACCCGGGGCGTCGGCCGGGTCTGGGGTGGTGGCGCCGGTCGCAATTGTGCCGCTGCGGCGCTGACGCCCCGGCGTGGCGCGCCCGCCCTCGCGCCGACCCCGTCAACGCCGCTAGTCGGCGTCGACTGATGCAGGTCGCCGACACAAGGGGGCTGGGGAGCGCAATGCGCCTGCAGTCCCCACCCGCCACGGCGCTGCCGCGCGCGAGATGCGGGCCCACCTCCCTCGCTCTCCCCTCACTCACCCTGCATCAAGTCCCGGCTCGCAGTCGCGGACACGGCCAACAGCGCCAGCAGGATGGACGCCTTGGCGAGCATGGTGGCGAAGCTGGAAGGAGGGGAGGGAGGGGCGCGGTGGGTGCCACGATTCGGGGGCCGGCGGCGTCGGCAGGGCCGCCCTGGCCCGGCAAACGCGCCCACATTGGCATCGAGATTGTTGCCGACGCGGCGAGGTGGCGGACGGACGGCCTCAACGCCCCGGCGGGCGGCGGCTAGCGCGGGGGGCGCGAGCGGGTGGCGTGCTCAATGCCGGTCCCGCCGCCGGCTGGCGGCCGCCGGCCCGAGGGCGGGCGCGGTGGATGGGCCAATAGATAAAGGGCAACCCACCTGGGCGGTGCGAAGTGGAGGGAGCGGGGTGTGTGGCGAGGGAGCGACGGCGCGCGCCAAGAGAGCGGAGCGGAGAAGAAGGCCCGGCCCGGCCCGCCTTCTTCCTCTCCCTCAAGCCGCCTTTTGTTCCTCCCGTCGTGCGTGATAACAAGTCGCCTCCGCAGTGGGGGGGCGCGCGCCGCCCCCCCCCGCCGCAGCCCGAGCCCCCCACCGCCGAGGCCGGCGCCCCCCCCCGCGGCCCCCCGCCCGCCCCCCCCCACCCCCCCGCCGCCCCCCCCCCCCCCCGCCTCTTTTCAACCGATGACGCGCAGCGCGGGTGTGGCCAGCCCCGTCGTCGCGGGCGCGACCGCGCCGCGCCCGACGGGCGCGACCGCGCCGCCGCCGCCGTTGTCCAGCGTGCGGGACGCGCGGTACGCGCGGAAGCCGGTGGTCAGGACGTCGCCTCGCGTCACGCCCGCCGGCAGCACGCCCGGCTGCCCCAGCGCGCGGTACGCCTTGATCGCCGCCGGAATGTACTGCGCGACGCCGCCGCCGCCGCCGCCGGCGGCGCCGGAGGAGCCGGAGACGGCGGTGTAATCGGCGAGGCCGCCCAGCAGCCGCCCCTGGACCGCGTTGGTGGAGGAGGCCAGCATTTTGCGGCCGGCGCCGACCGCGCCCGAGGTGGAGACGGAGCCTGGAGAGAGGGAGGGGGTGGGGGGGTGGGCCGCGCGCGCGCGCGCGCGCGCGCGCGCCCCCATACCCCTTTAACC
>Ga0315284_10000929_pt1 | contig 40460 bp, 33 predicted proteins | sample YL17G09_16_MG_FD_203696 | JGI IMG/M metagenome (GOLD analysis project Ga0315284, IMG submission 203696) | Sediment microbial communities from Yellowstone Lake, YNP, Wyoming, USA - YL17G09_16 | ecosystem: Environmental > Aquatic > Freshwater > Lake > Sediment | place: USA: Wyoming | collected...
AAACTATACGTATATTGCGTCTCCAGAACAAAAAAAAGAATGGGCAAGAACAGCATATTTGAATAAAAAAGAAAAGATAAAGAAATTGAACGAACAATCTATTTAGACAAATTATATATTTAATTGCGTCAAAAACTATATAAATATAATCTTTAGTAATAATATAGAATGGTGAAAAAGAAGAAGTTGAAAGACGAATTCAAAGAGTTTAGGAATAATGATAAATCCGCATATAAAACCATCAAAACAACGCTCAAATCTGTTTTACTCAATCGTGATTTAGTCCAACCTGTAGTAAATAACTTGGTATTTGAAATGAATAATTTAATGATACATTCTTACCAGTTTATCCGTTTGTATGTGTTGAATTGTTATTCCAATAAAACTGCTTTGCCTGAAATTGATGATACTTTTATTTTATACTGCATAAAAACATTAGGCACTCGTGATAACAGAGGAAAGAAAGGCGGTGATACAGCACTGCTTGATAAGTTAGAAAAGTTTTATCAAGAAGAATATCAACCTTTACTTAACCACGAAAAAACTAATTTGAAAAACACATCTTTTTTATTGCCTTATTTAGCAACGCAAATTCATACTTCCTTATCCAACAACACACAAGAACATTTTATTCAACACTTTTTGAGATTTATTAACAAAACAACACCCTCTATAACTGAAGATAAATCCATTTTATTCAAATTGAAACATCAACTAATGAGTTTGGACAATGAAACAAATGAAATGTTTAACGAATGGAAACTTACTCATTTACCTCATATTTTTCCACAAAATATTAAAAAATCAATCCATTATGATGTGAAAGCAAGACCATTTGAATATTTGAAAGGAATGTTGTATATGAATGAAGTATTAGAAAAAGAAGAACATAAATTATTTCAACCCTTACCATTACGAAACAATATTATTCCAAAACATATTATATTGGATACTGCGAGTTTGGTTAGTTTGTTTTGTCCTGAAACAGATAAGGATGGAAACAAAAACAAAAAGGGGAAATTATTAAGTAATATAAAAGATAATCAACATGATATTTGGAATAGTTTTTTGAACTTGAACCATAAAATATTTAGAAACCAACATTATCAATTCCATCATCAAATACAAACTGATGGTATTTCGTGTTGCTTGTTATTTATTAGAAAAGATTTGAAAGATAAAAAATGGGGTTCAAGAGTTCCAAGCATTCCAGAACAAGATTTTTATAACATTGAAGATTTATCAAAAGAGCAATTAGATACATTGAAGGAAAGAAATATTGTTGGTTGTGACCCTGGTAAGCGTTCGTTGGTTTATATGATGGATAAAAATGGAAAGAAACTACAATATACTGCACCTCAAAGAAAACGAGAAAGCAAAACAAAAACAAACCAGCGAATATTATTGGAAGAAAAGAAACTACATAACATTATTGAAAAAGAAACTCATTTATCGTTTCAAAATAGCAAATCAGTTGATTATATCAAGTTCAAAACATATTTAGTTGAAAAGCATAAACTTAACAATGAAACAACCGAATTTTACAGGAAAGAAACTTGGAGAAAAATGAAATTTAGGCAATATAGTTATGGTAAGAAATCAATAGATACATTCTTGAATAAAATCCAAGAAACTTTTGGTTCCAATATCCTAATTGGTTATGGAAATTGGAGTAGAAGCACACAAATGAAACATTTTATACCTACAATGAATAAAGGATTAAGGAAACTTATTCACAAAAAATATGATACAATTACCATAAATGAATGTAATACAAGTAAGAAATGTTGTGATTGTAATAATGATTTGGAATATTATAAGGATAAAAAAGAGAAGAAAGTATTTAGGTTATTAGTCTGTTCTAACTGCGTGAGTTGCGAAAACAAAAAAATCGTATTTAGAACCAGAGATGCTAATTCTTCAGTAAACATAATGAAATTAACAAATTGTTGGATAGAAAAACAAGAGCGACCATTATGTTTTCAAATTTCGTCTTTCACCTGTTCCACTACAAAAGAAGAACAGGAAAAAGTAAGACCATCGTAGGTGAAATTCCTACTATTGATTTTACATTTTTTCTTATTTTTTTGCCCTATAAAATGGGCGTTTTAAATGAGAAAAGGTGTAAAGGTTGAATTAAAAATTACTAGAACTTAATGTTAGAGTAAAATTTTTTGAAATACCCTTACTATCAGGTACAGTTGGTAATGCAGCAGTAAGATTATCTATAAAATCACCAACTGAAATTCCATTGAAAGCAGTATTATTAAAAGGAGTATGAACTTTTAAACCTGATAAATAACTATTTAGATCAGATAATCTAAATACATCAAGCATTGTATCTTGTAGACCAGAAATTAAAAGCGATGAAACTGAATCAGCTAAATTTACATTCACTGATTCTAAATATAAATAATTATTATTTTGATCAGTATTTGTAAAAAATTCCAATAGTAGTAAATCGTCTTCAGAAATGTTGCTCATAACTAATTTACCTCCCATAATTGAGGTTGTAACTGAAGGAGCCATTTTTTGAATTACTTTTTGTTGGCTAAAAAATAACCAGTCGCGGTGTTTTAAGTCATTCATATTATAAATATTATAAATATTATAATATTTACCAAAAAATCAATCTTTTTCAACCTTTTCAACCTTTAGAAAAGGTTGATCCAAATCAACTTTAAAAAAGTTGAGCAAAACTTTATCTCTCCGCGAAGCTTAATACCTTTTCAACCCTTTCAAAAGGTCGTCCTGAAGGGAGAAGCTGAGGATCCAAATCAACTTTAAAAAAGTTGAGCAAAACTTTATCTCTCCGCGAAGCTTAATACCTTATCTAAAGGTGGAAAAATCTTTGGCTCAACCTTTTCTAAAGGTGGAAAAATCTTTGGCTCAACCTTTTCTAAAGGTTGAAAAGGTTGATTTATTCAGCACTGCAATTTATTGTTAGAGTAAACATTTTTGAAAGACCTGCACTATCAGGTACAGTTGGTAATGCAGCAGTAAGTATATCAAGAAATTCACCAACTGATTTTCCATTGAAAGCAGTTGCATTGAATGGAGTATGAGTTTTCTCTGAATCTTTTAAAAAAGATTGTAGATCAGATAATCTAAATACATCAAGCATAGTATCTTGTAAACCAGAAACTAAAAGTGGTGAAACTGAACCACTTAAATTTACTTTCACTGTTTCTAAATATAAATAATTATTATTTTTATCAGTATTTGTTAAAAATTCCAATTTTAATAAATCAGCTTCAGAAATATTAGTAATAACTAAACTAGTTCCCATAATCATTGTTGAAACTGAAGGAGCTTTTTGTTGAATTACTTTTTGTTGACTAACTAATAACCAATCACGGTGTGTTAAGTCTTCGTTGCTAACATTAGACATAGAAGAAGCACAAGGGGTTCCAGTTTCTCCGCACATTATAAATATTATAAATATTATAATATTTTACAAAAGAAAAATACTAAAGAATTTCTAAATAAAATTGATATTAATTTAAATATAACTTATATATTTATATTAATAAAATGTCGCTACGTAAAATTGAAAACCCAGATTTATTTCGTGCAAATATCAGAAAGAAAATCAATGAAATTTTAAACAATGAAAAACACAGTGCAAATTTAGAAAAAGGAATTTATAATTCAACATTAAAAGAAGCAGAACAAAGAAAACTTATTAAAAAATGGGATAATAATTATTTTGTATTGCTTTATGTAGATAAATTACGCAGTATTTTTAATAATTTACAAAATAAAGAAGTAGTCAATTTGATTCATACGAATGCTATAAAAATACACACCATTGCTTTCATGACACATCAAGAAATGAAACCAGAAAAATGGGTGGAATTGATTAAAGCCAAAAGTATTCGTGATCAAAATAAATTTGAGACAAATATTGAAGCCGCAACTGATACTTTCACATGTAGAAAATGTAAATCTAAAAAATGTACTTATTATCAAATGCAAACGAGGTCGGCAGATGAACCGATGACAACTTTCGTATCGTGTATTGATTGTGGAAATAGATGGAAGTGCTAATCAACTTTTAAAAAAAGTTGAGCAAAAAGCGATGGAAGTGCTAATCCAATCCACCTTTGAAAAAGGTGGATTTTAAACACTCTTTTTAACAAATGGATCATATAAAGTATACACAATTTTGTCAAAATAAAAATCACCATTACTTTTACTAGCATAAACTTGATCTAGAAGTGTATAATATTTAATATCATTATTTTCATCAAATTCCAATATTGAATTATGAGAAGATAATGTATTGATATTACTATTTATAGCTAAATTATTAATTAATAATAATGCATTTGTGACAGTTGGAACAAAAACATCTCCTAAATTACCTAAACAATCACGATATAATTTAGAAGTTGATAATGATAAATTAGAAATATTATGATATCTATTTACTATACCAAAATTTGACAATGGATTAATTTCAGCATTAACAGAAATATTACAATCATATGTAGGAGTTTGTAGTGTATATTCTTCATTAAATAATTTCAAAAAATTACTTTCTTGATTATTTATAAATAAATACATAATACTTACCGAATTATCATCTACATCCTTATACAATTCTTTCATGTTATCCAAAGTTAAATTACTTGAATCTGACTTTACAAGAAAAGGAACTATTTTATCTGGATATAATGAGTTGATAAAGTTAATATTAGTATTTGAAGTTTCTTCATCTTCACTGTAAATATAATAAATTTTATTTGATGTTTGTAAAATTGAATCCAAGGACAATATTGTTTTATTGTCATTAATTTGTAATCTGTATATAGGTTTTGGAAATTTTAAACTAATAGATGAACTTGTTAAAGAAATACCTTTTGCATCAACTCCAGTTGTTTCAAACCATGGTAGAACACCTTTTAAAATTGTTGAAACTGAAAATCCTACAAATAATTTATATCCTTTATTGTAATATTCATTTAAATAATTAATATTATTTTCTATAATTTTATTATTATCTATAATGACATTTCCATTTACATCTACATCAGTATAAACAATTTTAATTTTTCCAAATAATTCAGGATATTTATCCCAACAATATTTAAAAGTTTTTTCTATATTTAAATCTGATTTTAATACACTTGTTTCCAATAGAAGAAGTGTAGTATTTGAAACAATAATATTTATAATACTTGAAGTAGTTACATTTTTGATAGAACTTATTACTGATGAATTACTCATTATATATACATTGAATATATAAATTTTATAAAAAAAAAAAATAATAAATATTTCACTAAAAAAAAATATTTAACTAAAAATAAATAAAAAATAATAAATGATTCGTTATCAAGTTTTGAATACTCGTACATATTTTTTTTTATAATAATATCAGGAAAATCAGGAGAAACTTTTCTTATAAACATAATATATTTTTCTTTTTCTTTTTCTTCCTTCTTCCTCTTCATAATATTTTCAATAAATTGAATATCTTTTTCATCTGCATATTTAAAAATATGTGGGCTTGTTGGACTTTCCATACGCGACCAATCAGCTACATGTGATACATTACATATACAATCTTTTAATTGTCTAGATAAATACAAAATGACAGCAAATAACGACTCGTTGGCTAACCCTCCTTTACATATTGTTGTAAATATTTTAAAAAATTCTTTTTTTTGTGTAAAGTTGATACAATGACCTATATTTTCTCTCTTCAGAACAAACCAAGGATCATTTGCAAGATGTAATTCTTTAGGTAATAAAGCTAAATTACCTCTTTTGTGAAACTGAATATTCCACCAAGATTTTTTCCAATTGAAAATACTCTTATTATAATTAGTATAAAACAAGTATCTAAATTTAATTGGTGAAATAATCGGACAACATGAATCAGTAAGAAAACAAAACCATTGATTTTGTCTATCAATACAATATGCATAGTTCATTAAAGATAAATAAGCAGGTATTACATGATAATAATCAGTTTCATATATACAATTTTCAGGAATAGCATGCTTTAAAATCCATGATGATTTGATTTTTGATTTATCTTTATAATAAAAATAAACATTAATAATATCTTTATTATATTCTATCCATTCGCGCCATATGTTTTCTTTATTTAAAATATGTTCATAACTAATAATAAAACATAACGCAATTTTCATTGTTATATTTATACATATTTAATATTTATCTTATTTTTAAAATTATTATTTTTTTAATTTTTTATAAAAAAATAATAAAAAAAATAATAAAATTGAAATTTAAAAATGAGAATGTAATACTAGATATATATAGATTAATAAATAGACAAAATGAAAACCGAAATCGTTCATTTCTGTAATATACAGAGAGAAATTATTTATTATATAGGAAAAAATGCACAAGACAATTTTGATATTATTGATAATTCCGAACACTCTGATATATGGTTTCATATTGAAAATGAATCATCTTGTCATGTTATAGCGAAAATACCTCAAGATATTATTCTGAGTACAAAAGAATACAGAACCATTATCAAAAAAGGAGCACTTCTTTGTAAAGAAAATACATCAAAATGTAAAAAAATTAAAAATATATCAATTGTTTATACTTTTTGTAAAAATGTCAAAAAAACAGATATTATTGGTTGCGTTGAAACGCAAAATACAAAAAAAATAGAAATATAGATTTTTATTTATTTTATTCATTTATTTTCTAGATTCATTTTATAGATTTTATTCATTTATTTTCTAGATTTTTATTTATTTTCTAGACTTTCTAGATTTTTTACTTGATTTTCTAGATTTTTTACTTGATTTTCTAGCTTTTTTACTTGTTTTTCTTGTTTTTCTAGCTTTTTTCTTCTTTCCTCCTTGTAACCCATTATCTTCAAAAAAAAAGTCATTTAATATAATGTCACCATTTAGACCATCTTGTGTATCTGTACCAATAAAAATTTCTTCTCCATTTCCTACATCAAGTGTTATATTATCCATACCTACTTCAACATTTTTTATAATACCTAAATCACGATACTCTCCATTGACTAATTTATATACATTTTTTGTTTGTTGTTTTGGATTTGACTCATCATCAACTAGTTGACTAAGTTTTACATTAACGTAACTCATTTAATATATATAAATATAATAAATATTTCTTTAAAAAGAGATAATCTCTAAATCCTTTAGATTCCAATATTCAAATGCTCCTCCTGGTATCGGACGCCTAATAATAAACGGAATTCTTTTTTCTTGTAATTCAAGTTCTGCAATAATATAACTATCAACAATATTTTCAGGAACTTTTACAAATGGTATAGCATTATTTTCAATCTGTTTTGCACGTTGTCCAAGAATTTTTGTTTTTTCATACTTTGTTAAAAACGGACAAGTTTTGTGTAATGGATCAATAATTATATTATTACTATCTCTAACTACAACAGATAACTTTGATATTTCATCATAATTATGAATTAAACATTCTGGATGATTTTCAAAAATATAACTATTATTAATATCATTATCAAATTTTTGTAAATAATTTTCATTTTCATCATCATCTTCATCATCATCAGAATCAATAAGAGGAACTTGTTGTTGCTGTTTTTGTTTACTCTTTTTTTTATTCATTGGTGTAGCATCTGTTTTTTCATATTCTTCAATATCTCCATAGGATTCATCATCATTATCAGAATCAGAATCAGAGTCAGATTCAATATCAATATCACTATTTTCTTCATTTACATTAATAATTTCATCAACATCTTCAAGACCTTTTTTTTCCTCCTCTTCTCCTTCTTCTTCTTCTTGTTCCTCTTCATCCTCACTATCATATGCTGAAATCTGGATAGTACCTTTTTTATCTATAGGTTTAGCAATTTTTAATTTTTTATTTTCATTTCCAATAAAACTATTTTCAGATTCTGAATCTGAATCTGAATTACTATCACTTAAATAATGTTCACTATCACTCATTTTTTAATATATACTAAAGATACTTTTAAATAAAAATAATATCAATTTTTATTTAAATTTTTAATATTTATTATTTATCTCTTATGATTGATCATTAGATTGCCAAACAGTATCACATTCGCAACATAAATAAATATATTTCATATTTGTATCATCATACCTAATATAAATAATTTCTCTTTCTTTATCACTGGTATTTGTTTTACATTCAGCGTTTGGACATAAAATACTATTGGTTCTAGCCAATGTAGGATCTAATTTAGTATATTTATTAACAATATGACTAAACGTTTGCTCTGTTTTTTTAATTTGAATTTTTGAAACACACAAGTTTTCACTTGATAATAATTTGTCTTCATTTCCACAATTACGACAATAATAAACTAATTCATTGGGATTATCGCTGTTGATGCGAATATAATACATAAAATTACAATTGTTGCAGAAGTGCATGATTAATATAATAATATATATTTATATTATTTTTATTTCAATTTTGTTTTTAAGTTTTAATGTCTTTTTTACAATATTTTTTTAAAATATTTTTTTATAATATTTTTTTACAATATTTTTTTACAATATTTTTTTATAATATTTTTTTATAATATTTTTTTAAAATATTTTTTTAAAATATTTTTTTATAATATTTTTTTAAAAGATTCTTTTAATTTTTCTATTTGCATATGATAATCAATGGTGATATTCATAGTATAAAAACTCGTTTTTACAACTGTAATATCTTTAAATTTATGATTCGCCTTTTCCTGTGAAAATTCCAATATTTTTTCATAATTTTTAATGAAATTTTCTTTTATAAAAGGATAAAAATTTTCAAAAAATGGCTGATAATAACCACTCTTTTTATCAATAATATTACATATCGCAATATCTATGTTGCTATATTCAATAATATCCGTATAATTTATCATATCCACATGTGTTTTTGTTACACCTGGTTCATTCAATAATGGATTTTCACAAAGTAGTGTACATAATGTTAACAAAACTGTAGATATACTTTGACAAGAGGTCCATTGATCACCTCTCCATGTATTTAATAATGAAACACAAACCTTTCCACATTTGTAAAGATTCGGATTAAACCGTATATTATTACCATTTGTCCAATATTTAACTTTCGGTGGACTATGTGGATAATCTAGAGGATATTCAAATTCAAAAAAATAGTTACCTGCAAAATATGGTGTATCCTCTGGACCAATAATTAACGCATACCCTTTTAACATATCTTGGTCATCGTGAATATAATAGACACCATTATCAATAAGAGGATATTTTATTATTTGTTTAACATCTTTTAATAATCTAGAAATAGTTTCTTTAGATATAATTGACATTATTTAATTATAATGCCAATTTTTTATATCAGTTTTATAAAACATTATCTAATATAGTGTTATTTCTAAATTTGAGTCAGTTCATCTTTTTTTATTTATTTTAAAAAAAAGTGAAATAGAAATATATCATTATATTATATTATGACTAATACAATGACACCAACATCTCAATTTAAAGACCTAAACGAATTTTTATCAAAGCATAACACAAGAGATGGACAACCAACACATACAAGAATTCCGGATAAAGAATCAAATATTTATGGTGGTTCTTATGTAATTCCAAAAGAAGACTTGCAAACCTTTCACAATCTGTATACTGATTATATATTTGTAAAAAATAAAAAAGAATATTTAACGGAAAAACAAATGGAAAACAGTGGAACATGGGCTATTGATTTTGATTTTAGATATAACTATGATGTTGAAGAACGACAACATTCAAAAGAGCATATTCAAGATATGATAGTATTATATTTAGATGAAGTTAAACATTATTTGTTGTTTGAAGAAAACAAACCATTTGACATATTCATATTTGAAAAACCAAATGTGAATAGATTAAAAGATAAATCTTTGACAAAAGATGGTATTCATATGTTGATAGGTATTCAAATAGATTATACAATGCAATTAATGATTCGTGAAACAATAATAGAAAAAATCAAAGAAGTATGGGATCTTCCACTAATAAATAATTGGGATTCAGTTTTAGATGAAGGTATAAGTAAAGGTACAACAAATTGGCAATTATTTGGTTCACAAAAACCAAATAATGAAGCATATGAATTAACACAGCATTTTGTAATTAGTTATGATAAATCTGATGGAGAGTTTACAATGGATGAATTAAAAGTCAAAGATTTCAATATAAAAAAGGATTTTATTAAATTATCTGTGCAAAATGAGAATAATCCCAAGTTTGAAATAAACCCAAGAATAATTGATGATTATAATAAAAGATTAGAAACAAGAAGTAAAATTAAAAAACCAAATACGAAGACACGTCTAAATTTGTTAATAGAAGATGACGAAAATGGTGCTAATGAATGTATTTCATTGAGTGAAATTACAAACAAAGACATGTTAAATAAAGCAGTAAATAATATGTTGAATTCATTAAGACCAAATGAATATGAAATTAGAGAGACACATAATTATACTCAAATTTTACCGGAAAAATACTATAATCCTGGTTCACATTTATTAAATAGGCAAGTTGCTTTTGCTTTAAAACATACAGACGAAAGGTTATTCTTATCATGGGTTTTATTGCGAAGTAAAGCAACAGATTTTGACTATAATACAATTCCAGATTTATATCATGATTGGAAAAAATACTTTAATTGTTCAAAAGAAGGAGTTACTAGACGCTCAATTATGTATTGGGCAAAACAAGATGTTTTTGAAGATTACGAAAAAGTTAAAATGTCATCTATTGATTATTATATTGACTTATCATTAGAAGGTGGTACAGAATTTGATTTAGCACAAGTGTTGAAACAAATGTATAAAGATAAGTATGTATGTACCAGTTATGATAAAAGAGGTGTTTGGTATATTTTCAAAAATCATAGATGGGAACTTGATAAAGGAATGACATTAAGATTGGCGATTTCGCAGGATATGTATATCTTATATTCTAGCAAAAGAGAAGAAATTGATAAAGAACGTCAAAAATACGATTCTGATGATGACGACAAAATAGTAGAATTTCTTAAAAACAAAATTAAAAAAATTAGTGATATCATGATTCAATTAAAGAAAACAACACCTAAAAATAATGTTATGCGTGAAGCTATGGAGTTATTTTATGACAATGATTTCATAAAACAAATGGATGATAATAAATACTTGTTATGTTTTAAAAATGGTGTTATTGATTTTAAGAATAAAATATTTAGAGATGGTTATCCTCAAGATTACATCACAAAATCAACAAATATTATTTATCAAGAATATAATTATGAAAATAAAGAATTGAAATCTATCATTGATGAAATTATGATATTTATGAACAAATTATTTCCAATTAAAGATGTGAATAAGTATATGTGGGAACATCTTGCTTCGTGTTTAATTGGAATAAATAGAAATCAAACTTTCAATGTTTATCATGGAAGTGGAAGTAATGGTAAATCTATACTTGCGGATTTAATGTCATTAACATTAGGTGAATACAAAGAAGATGTCCCGATCACATTAGTAACTGAAGCGAGAAACAAAATTGGTGGAACATCATCAGAAATAATGTTATTAAAAGGAGTTAGATATGCTGTTATGCAAGAACCAACAAAAGCAAATTGTAAGTTGAATGAAGGTGTAATGAAACAGCTTACTGGTGGTGATCCGCTTCAAGGAAGAGCATTGTATCAAGAATCCGAATCTTTTGATCCGCAATTTAATTTGGTAGTATGTACTAATAATTTATTTGAAATTGATAGTAATGATGATGGTACATGGAGACGTATTAGAAAAGTTGATTTTGTATCTAAATTTGTAGATGAAGGTGAATATCATACAGATGATACTCCGTATATTTATATTAAAGATAAATCATTGAAAGAGAAATTGCCTGCATTTGCACCGATTTTTGCGAGTATGTTAGTGAAACACGCATTTGAAACAGATGGAGTTGTTAAAGATTGTGAAACTATTATGGCGGCTTCTAATAAATACAGAAAGGGACAAGATCATATTGCTGAGTTTGTTGTTGAAAAAATTACTAAAACCGGAATCCAAAAAGATATTGTTAAGAAAAGTGAATTATCTAATCAGTTTAAATTTTGGTTTCAACAAGAACAAGGTGGAAAGAAAATGCCGAAGATCCAAGAATTGTATGATTATATGGACAAAAAGTTCGGCGCACATAAATCTTGTGGTTGGCATTGTGTTAAAATTATTTATCCAGATCAGGATTCCCAAAATTTTGAAAATGATGATGAATAAATATATATATAAAAATTCAAAAAAATTGATACTATAAATAATATAAAGATAAATACATAATTATATGTATAATGACATCTAGTCTAACATTATCCAAACAAATAATTAAAATTAAATTTAATATTAATAATAATAAAATTAAAATTAATATTAACAATATTTTAAACCTTGTAACATCTAAAGACAAAGGAAACAGTTTACAAAAGTACGAAGGTGTAAAAAACCCTATTTGTAATAATTGTATTCATTTGGTTGAATATACACATGATTATCCTTGGGATCAATCTCCTGATAATAAACTTAAAGGATGTAGTAAATTTATTATTAAAAGTTTAGTTTCAGGAGTAAAAAAATATGAATTTGCATCTGTTTGTAGAGAAGATAAAAATAAATGTGGACAAGAAGGTAGATTTTTTGAAGAAAAATAAAATAATAAAAATAAATTAATAAAAAAAATTAAAAAAAAAATTAAAAAAATATTTAAAAAAAATCTAAATATCTGTATGAACATTTTTAGGTAATATACTCACAAATTTCATATATAATGAAATAAACCAACTTAATAGTCTTGTTGAAATAAATGGATAAATAATTAAAAATAATAAAATAATAATTTTTTTAAAGGTACTTAAACTCGTGGGAAATACAAAAATAGAAACTAAATATACAACTACAGTAATTATATATAATACCAAAATATATGTATAATAACTATTTAAATTACTTATACCTTGGTCTTGATAATATGTTTTCCTATCATTAGTTACTATATCTTTGGTAGTTTCATTTAATTCTTTTTTCAATTCAGCATTTTCTTTTATATAATTTGTATATAAATCTACAACATTTCTAAAATTAATAAGTAGACCATCATATGTGTCAATAGTTATATTTAAATCTTTCACTTGAGTATCAAATGATGATTTAAAGGTAGTAGTTATTTTTTTTGCAATTTCTGTTAATTTAGCTTCATTGTATTCATTATAAGCTACTTCACCTTGTGAATATGTTATATAATTTTTTGTAGCCACAGTTACTTGATTTGGAGCAGTTATTAAATTTAACTGGGCATCTAAATATTTTTGTTTTAATTCTTCAGATGATTTATTTTTTTGACATTCTGAATCACAAGAAATAACACTTGTTGCTTTGTCTAAAAATGAATTGAATTTGTCCATATTAAATTGATTTGCCATAATACTTATACTTATATTATACAAGTATAAGAATTTACAATAATAAATTTAAATTTTTTAAAAAAAAAAAAAAAGAAAAAAAGAAAAAAATTTAAAATCTAAAATCTAGAATCCCTTAAAATTAATAAAACTATCAGATACATGAGGGGTTATATTTGATAAAAATGATGCATCTGGTTTTTTATTATTAACAGCTCCTTTTGTAAGAACATTATTAACAAATGACTCTGTAGTAGTAGTAGTAGTTGGATTTGGATTTATAATACATACATTTAATGAAGCATCATATATTTGTCCAGTATAACAACAAGCTTCTCCAACACATGTTCCTCCAACACATGTTCCAGATGATTTTGAAGCCCATGGATCAGTAGTATTACTACTTGTACTTTTAGGAGCATTTTTAGCATCAAATCCCCAGTCGTATGCTTGATAATTCATATTATCACGCATCATAATAGAAAGTAAACGTGTCCAAAAATAATAACCACCAATAATTGATATAATTACTATTAAAATATAATAAATGATATTTGGAAGAATTCCTTTATTATTTAATATTGCTAAAATAATAACAGGTACTAATATGTATATAAGAATTTTCATTAAATCTGTATGTTCTGCATATTTTTCTCCGTAATATTGATTTATTTCAACAAGACGAATTTTATTATTTTTTTCTTCTTCTAATAGTTTCAAACGTCTTTTAGATTGATTTAATTCATCTTCAATTATTTCAACTGCATTTGTTTGCTCTTCTAATGTTCCTCTTGAATTATTTAATGCTTTTTGAAAAAAATTATTAACTCCTCCTAATGTTTTATATAAATTAAGACGCATATTTGAAATACTATTTATTTTCTTAATAACCTCCTGTTGTTTTTCAGGAGATAGATTAGGATTTATTTCTAAACTATGAAATAATTCCTGTTCAATAGTTTGTAAAGATTGTATATCATTCAAAATTTGTTGATTATTTTCTTGAATATTATGTGATTGTTCAGACATATTATATAAATTATAATAAGATAATTATATAATATTTATTTTTAAAAAATTGTTGTTTTATTTTTTATTTTTTATTTTTTATTTTTTATTACATTCATTGAAATGATAACTGTTCCAATCGCCGCAATACTCCACAATATGTACCTATAATTTTCTTTCAAAACATTAATATTACTATCATTTAATATATTATCCGTGTTTACTGAATAATTATTTGTTTCATTTTTTATTTTCTTTCTTATTTCTTTTAATTGTGTTAAATAATCTTGTCTATTATCAAATCCTTCAATAGTATTTGAATTTATAGTTATTCTATTATTTACTTCATTATCATGATTACTAAATTTTCCTGTTAAACTTACTAATTGATCAGATAACATATTTAATCTGCCTTGCATTTGTTCTAATTGTTGTTTTTGAACACTAGTAGCATTTGCTAAACCATATGTAGATCCAACATCTTTACCACTATTTTTATAATTTTGATATTGTATTGAATCTATAGAAGTAATATTATTTGAAATACCTATTGGTGTTGTTAATAAAGATGGTGTTCTGACATATGTATCTGTATTCACATTTCTAGTCAAATTACTTTTTGGATACATTGACTTTGTCTTTGGGTAACAAACACCATTATTTGCATAAACAAAACCATAACAATCACTATTATTATTACAACTATTTTTACAATCTTCTGCTTTTGTACCACCATATGCAGCACCAGGGATATCATTTCCACCACTATCATATTTTTCAATTTTAGAATATTCATTACTTACACCAATATTTGAGTCTGGGTAATTATATAATTCAGAATTCGCGTCTACATAAGCAACTTTTCCAAGAGAAGCTTTATTCCCTAAATTATCAATTTCATACAAGGCATTCACCCACCCAGGACCAGTAATATCTCCATTACTTAATTTCTTACAAGAACTATTACGACTACCACTCGTGTATAAAACTAAATTACCATCACTTTGCATAATCAAATATGTTGAACCATTATTTGAACCTATAAACTCATTAATGTTTAATTTTTCTCCAGTATTCATCCAATTTCTACCATATTTACTTTTACTTGCCGAATATAATGGATTAATATTTTGTTGTTTACCATTTGTTGAAGAACACCAAATAGCCCCTTGGTTATCATTAGGACCCGATCCTCTATATATACACATGTTTCCATCATCTTGTAAAATTAAAAAGTATTTACTATCTGGTGTCATATTAAATACGGCATTAGACCAACCTCCACCACTGAAAGACCCATCACTTAACTGTGTGCAATTTCCTGCTTTACCATAACTTGTTGCCATACTTAAATCACTATTCAATCCACACTGAGCATCTGTTCCAGAAGTTGAATTTTGTAATCCATAATATTTTGCACCTGCATTTTGAGCTAATTGTTTACATTGTGCATTATTATAACTTTGTGAACCTCCTGTTTGCAACGGCATTCTTCTATCCCCTCCATCATTGTAACAACCAATATAGTTGCTAGGACTTGCTTTAGAATTATCACTTGAAAAAACAGATGAATTCGCTGAATTAATAACAGAAAGAGATCCAATAAAATTTAATGTAGCATAAATACCATCTGAAGTTTTTGAATCCCATAAAGCAGTAGGGCTATCAACAAATGATTGTCCATATCGCTGTGCAGTCGCTAAATCGTTACTAACTAAACAAGCAGCAGTAGTATCATTTCCATTTTGTAATCCGAAATATTTATAACCATTCGTAAGTGCATAATCTTGACATTCATTTTTTGTTACATAACCAATTGCGACTTCATTCCAAATCATTGCACGATCTATATTTCCATAATCACTTGATGTATATAATGTCCATGTTGCTATTTGAACACAATAGCGTGAACCATCTCTATTATTAGGATCACCACAATTTGTAATTATTATTTTATAAGCACTACAAGATTTCGGACTTTTAATAGAAAATTTTTTCAAATCAAAATTCATTGCTACGTTATCTTGATAATCTAGTTGTTCCCATCTGTTACCTGTCCAACCTACTATATACCAACTATTTGGACTTCTACCACTAGGATTACCACAACAACCTTGACGACCTTGTATATCATATTCAACCAAAGTATAAAATACATCTGTTGGTGTATTAATTTGTAACCATTCACCTTTTATAGCTAGATCGCTGCTACCATTAAAAAAGGTTGAACTATTGCTTCCTGTATAATTACCATTTTGAGCATCATAATTTGTTGAACCACTCACTTCACTATGCCACCATGTGCCTGAATTATTGTCAAATGCAGCCCATGGACCACACCATGTAGGACTATTTTGATAAACACTTGATGCATAAGATATAAATCCATTTGTATTATTTGTTGAACTCATTGTCGGAACAATATTCATAATTGTAGCAGGTGCTTTGTCATTATAACAACCTAAATAACTTGATTTTGGATTATTTGCTAAAGTATTTACATAAATATTTCCCCCTTCATAATTACAACTTTGACTTGTTTCCATATTTGTTCCACTAATTAATGGAGGAGTTGTGGCTATAACTGTTCCGGGTATTTTATATTCTTCTAACCATGGTATGTTTACATCAATGTACGAATTATTAGGGCAGCCATTTTTATTCATAATACTATTCCATATGTCTGGATTAGGAATCCATTTTACTACACCTTGCTTTGTTACATAACACACCTGACCTGTAGTAAAACGAATATTTTTGTTTAAATATGGATTATTGGGATTCACTCTTGTTAAATAATCATCTGTAGTACCAGATAATTTTGCTAATAAATTTTGATATTCTTGTAAGGTATCATTATATTCTTTTTGTATTTTGTTAATCGTTTCTTCTTGATTTTTTGTATCAGTTTTATCAATTACTATTTTTGATTTTTTAGTTAAATCAGTATCTATTTGATTATTTGTTGGATTTGTATTTTCAAAACCTTCTTTAGTATTTACAGCATTCATAGATTTCTCTGTATTTTTATAGATTTTATTCTGATATTTTTTAAATTTTGCACCTTGATATAAAGCTGGAGTTTCTTTTATAGCATCGTTCTTTTTCTCTTTATAAATTCTAGTTTCATCTGTATTAAAATACGTTTTTGGAAAATCTACTAAATTTGAAAACATATTATTAATATAAATAGATACAAAAATATATTTATTTAAAAATAAATAGATTTTTAATCTGGTTAGTGTAATATTTAGAAAGTAAATAATTTATTTATTATTATAAAAATAATATTATAAAAATAAATAATTTTAAATTATTTTTTAAAAAAATAAACAGCTAATGATAATAAAAAAATAGCTAATATTACATAAAATGTATTATTACTTAACTTATCATTCATTTTAGTACCACCTGTCTGATAATTTGAATTAGATGATTTTAATCCAGCTATACCTATTCTTATTAAAATAATGACAGCTATAATTAAAAGGATGATTGAAAATACATATGAATAATAATTTTTTTTAATAATTAAATTAGTATTTTCACTTTCCTCATCTAAATCATAAAAATCTTGTAATTTTTTTTCAATTTTTAGACGTTCTTCTTTTAAATGATTATAATTTTTATTTAAAATAATTTCTTGTTGACTTCTGTCATCCAGTTGATTTTCATATATTGGATTAGATTGTTTTATTAAGTCTAATATTTTATTATTAATTTCACTTAAACGTATATTTATTTTTTTAATTACATCTAAATATATTTTTTGTTTTGGAATAATAGCATAATCATTTTCCAAAGATGGCATGGCACTCCCTTCACCAGTTCTTAACCAACAATAATTGCTTCCGTGATCTTTGTCATTATAAGTAGCACCTGAACAATTTTTTCTTGATGAACATAATTTTTTACATTCATCAATATTTGCTGTAACTTGAGCTTGACCGGCTTCTCCAGTACCCCAAAATGATTGACCTTTAATTTCACCTAATTTAATTGTAGTATTTGAAGAAGGGTTTTCTTTAAGAAAATTTACATAATCACTTTGTGCTTTATTATATTGTAATAAAAGAGTATCATATTCTGCTTTAAGTGTTTCTAAATTTAAAACTACTGATTTTGCCTTTTCATTATTTTCATTAAATGTATTATTATTTGAATTATTTGAATTATTATTATTTGAATTTAAATTTGAATTTTCATTATTTTGGTACATTTATATATTTATAATAAGAAAACAAATTATAAAAATTTTTTCTTGCATAAAATAAAAATAAAAAAGAAGTAGTAGAGAGAAATATCAATAATTTAATATTATTGTTATCGTTGTTATTATCAATGGCTAATTCAATATAATCATCATAATCATTCATACTATCAATGTCATCATTTTTTATTTTCTTTTGTTTTATATCTTTAAAACTTTCTTTGAATGAAATTGCATAAAATTTTTTTGGGTATTTATTAAATAAATTATTTATTTTATAATTTATATTATATTTTTTATATTTTTCCAAAATATTATCAAAATTGAAAAAAGTATTCATATTTTGTCTAAATAAATTGTTTACGTTATACAAAAAGTTTTGATTCATGGTTTTATAGTTAGAAAACATATAGATTTATATATTAAAAAAAATAAATTATTTATATTTATTATAATATTTTTATAATTATTATAATATTTTTTTAAAATTTTTAAATTTTTAAAATTATTTTTAAAATTTTTAAATTTTTTAAATTTATTTTTGTGAAGATCTAAAACTAGTTCCTAATATTACACCTGTAAATATAACACCTAAAAATAAACCCCAATTTTTTAAATATTCATTATTATACATTTCTTTATAATTATTGATCATTTCATAAGAACCATCATATTCTGATCCAACAATTCCTAATTGTCCCTTTAATTCTCTATTTTTTTTTCTCTCTTCAGTAATTAAAATATTAAGCTTTTTTAGTTTTTTATTTATTTCTTCTGTATTCACATCAACACTATTAGAAAGGGAAAATAAATCAGAGCTTATTTGTTGCAAATTATTTTTAATATTATCAAACATATTTTTGTATTCATCAAATTCAGGATTCTTATTATAAAAAACATAATATTTTTCAAAATCATCTAATATTGGTGTTAATTTGGCTTGTAATATTATAATTTTATCTCTAAATGTATCAGGGGTTACTGAATTATCTATATCCATATATTTTTATAATATAAAAATATAAAAATATAAAAATATATATAAAATTACTAAAAAATCAAAAATCCTCTTCAAATTCAAAAATCCTCTTCAAAATCAATTTCTAATACTTTGTTTACATAATCTACTGTTTCTTTGTAACCTCCTATAAATTTTTCATTATAAAATATAATCGGAAAACTAGTAATATCATTACTAGATATCGTTTTCATATATGATAAAAAATTTTCTTTATCTTCTATTAAATATTCATCGCAATCTATAATTAAAAAATCATAATTTTTTTCTTTTATTAACTGTTTTACTTTTGAACAATTTGGACAACCACTCTTGCTATATACTGTAAAGCCTTTTTTTAATGGTTTTTCATATTCCATAATTATATTATATTATATAATAATAAATATTTTTATATGCAAACTCTATAATAATTTGCTACTATTGATGTTTTACTAGACCTAATAATTTGACAAACATCACCAGGTCTTAAACATATTGCTCTTGCTACTGGATCAAATCTGGAAATATCTGGAAATTGGATCTTGTTAGTTATGTTATATTTTTGCATTATTTCATTTACTTCATTCTCCTTCAAAAGAATATGTTTTGGTACAAGTTGATGTTCTAATATGTTAAATTGTAATCTTTTGATATTTTCAACAACAATAAATATTTTATCAGTCTCCCAAATATGTTTCAATTCATTTACTAAACTTTCATTTGCATCATCTTTGGTAATAATATATAATGTATCTTCTTTTTTTAATACTTCTTCTAAATTATATAAATCATCAATCATTTCTTGAATATTTGCAATTGAAATTTTTTTACCTAAAAAATATCTAATATAGATTTTATTTTTTCTTTTTGTATTAGCATCTTCTTCTTTTTTTTCTAACAACATATCTAATTGATTGTTTTGTTTCATTGAATTTACCTCATTTATACTAAAATTAGAATAATCATCAGTATTATAACCTTGATTATCCATTAAATTTAATACATTTTTTCTAGAAATGTAAACACTTGAAATAAGAATACTTGCGTTTTGACTTGTCATGATATATTATATTATTATGACAAATATTTAATATTTATTTCAATTTTATTTATTATAAAAATTCAAGGGTGTATAATGATTGAATATTTAATAATCTCTTCCTTGATCTGAATATCCATATTTTATTTGATCTGCTTTGCCTTGATCTACTCTTCCTTGATCTGCTTTACCTTGATCTACTCTTCCTTGATCTAGTCTTCCTTGATCTACTCTTCCTTGATCTACTCTTCCTTGATCTACTCTTCCTTGATTATTGGATAAACCTGACATTTGATATGTTTTCATAGTATTCCAATATTCATCTATATATGGATATAAAAATATAGGCATCTCCCATTTATTTTGAGTCATCTTGTTACCTAACCCATCTACATAAGTAGCAGTAAATGAATCATCACTAATAATTGTTTCTGTATCTAAAACATATTTTCCACCATCGTAATAATAATATTCAAATGTAATATTAGCATAATAATTCAAATAAGGAAAAAGTAATCCAGATTCATCATTTGGTTTAAATGATATTGGGTTAAATCCATATGTAAAAGTATTCAAACCAACTTGATTACCATATTTTCCTAAATAATATTTTTGAAAGGAAGAATTAAGACCATTAAAAAAAGTGATTGATTTAATAACTATAGGTCTATTTGAACTATCAATATATTGTTTATATATTTTACTATTCAAAAGTGCTGTTTTTAATCTAATAATATTGAGTTTACCAAGATCAAATGCATTTATAACAAATTTATTTGTAATTGAATTAAAACCAACAATAAAATCTGTAATAATATAACCTCCATTATATTTCATTGAACTTAATTCAGGATATTCTTTAATTGATTTAACTGAGTTAAAATAATTTCCAATAACTCCAAACCATTTTAATGGATATCCAATGCTTTGAAAATAATTTAATATTACAATATCATTACCAAACACTGATAAATAATAATCTCCATTAAGTATAATATTTGAAATTATATTAATAACAAATCTACCGCCAATTGCTTGAGTATATCTATCTTCGCTTATAGAACTATTTAATATACCAACACATTTAAAATTTCCATCTGTACTTTTCATATCACCAAGACAAATAGGACTACCTGAAAATCCTCCAGCTGATGAAGTTTCAATTAATAAAGAATTTGGACTACCAAAAATACTTGTACCAAATCCACCAGAATAATTATTATCAATAATTGTACCTATTAATAATGATTCAGTATCATCGTAACCCATATTACCAATATAATTTACTTGTTCGCCAACTTTTAAATCATATAAATTATCAATTTTTAAAGATTTTAATTTATTTATTTCTTCAGAATTATTTTGAAAAACATTATAATTCAATGTTGGATCATATACTCCTACTAATATATCAGCAAATCTATCATAACCTAAAACTCTAAAATCAGCAGTTACAGAAATAGCTTCTTCCAACGTATTATATGAATTATGATAACTAAAAGTACCTCTAATAATATTAATTATATCAGAACCTTTTAATATATGGAAACAAGTGACCAAATATTTTTTACCATCATTATAATCAAATAAAAACCCACTACCAATTCTTTCATTAGAAACAGTATAAACTGTTGATAATGAGCTTTGTATTAAATCATAATTTGTTAATGGTTTTACATCATATAAAAAGGTTCTTATTTCAAATTGACCATAATGAAGATAATGATTTTTTAAAAAGGGTATATCAAATGGTTTTAAATCTTCATTCATTTCTCTGTAACTTTCATAATTTATGTTATCAGGATATTTATATTCATATGATAAATCACTTGTAACGCAATATTGATTTAAATAACTTTCTAAATTTTCAAAATACATAAAATATTTTTTTAAACTATCTGTTATTCCATATCCATAACCTCCTACTACACTATTACTTAAAAATATAGTCCTAATCATAAAATCAGTAAATACTGTCAATTTTGTTCCCCAAACATTAAAATCTTGGGAAAAACTATCAAAATCAAAATTATATTTTGAAAAATACTTTATATCTGATGCTGCATCAACATTCGTGTAATAATAATCTTGAATAAAACGTATTTCTTTATCATTATATTCTATTAAATCAAATTGACTCGCAACTAATTGATTATATGGTATATAAGTATTAGGGCTTATAATTGCCATATAATTTGTATGAATTGTATATCCATAATTATTGATATAATCAATAATAGTATTTGTCATTGGAGTAAAATATTGAATTAAATCTGGTTTACAAGTTGTAGGTTTTGAATAATCAATACCATTTTCATCCAAAAAAGCCTGGAAAATCACTTCTTTATCATTTGTTCCTAAATTTCGGTCAGTTGCATACTTTGTAAAATCAAAGTTATATTTTGAACGAACTGGTAATCTTGTATTTATATCAAACTCTGTAAAGTAAAAGAGAGACATATATATATATATTCTAAAAAAAAATAATTATATTCTAAAAAAATAATTATATTTTTACACATGTAAAAATTTATACAAGTCATATAATTTGTTTCCTATAAAGTATTCAAATTATGTATCAATCTAAACAATTTAAACTACTGGCTCGTCTGGGTTTAATCCAAATAATGCAAAATATATAAGCCCTGTAGATTCTTCACCAGGTGATTGATCAGGTTCTAGATCATAGCAAAAATTATGTAAATGTATATCATCAGTAGGAGGATAATTTGGTACATATGGTGGAATAGGAATTCCTAATATTGGTGGTGCGTGTTCTGTAAAATATGCTAAACTTGCAGGGAAAAAATAATAAATTAGTTTATAAGTATCGCTAAAATAATCAACGATTTCTTCAGCTGATAAATAAGGACCAATTAATCTATAAAATTTATCTGTAACAGCATCAATAGAACTTTGTGTAAGACCACCAACTGTAAGTCTATCAAGACCAACATCCTGAGGACCAACAGTACCTCTCAAAAAGTTATCTTGTATAATATTTCCAAATGGGATTCTTGTTAACATTTCTTTATTAGATGGATTGTCGTAACCCTTAACAACAAATTCTTGAAGATATTGAAGTGTTGCAGGTACAATAGGACTAACATAAACAGCTACAGTTGTATTAAATTTAGCAATTAATTCTTCATAAGTAATATCATCAAGACCTTTATCAATAATTTCTAAATATAAAAATACTGAATAAGCATTAACGACTCCATATAGTATTAGAGTTTCCATCATTTTATTTGCTAAAACAGTTTGTTTGTATGTAAAATTCAACAAACACATTTTAGTAACATCTTCATAAAGGGTTGTTTTAGTTAATCCAAGGAACATAATATCTTGAATTGGTTTGAATGCAGTAAGGCATGTGTTAGATAATTTTTGAGGCTTAATGTTCTCAATAATATAACGGAGGGTGGGTCTTAAACTAGGAGGCATAGGAGGCATAGTTAAACCAGTAGGCATAGTTATATTATACCTAAATATTTAAAAAATTACAAAAAAAATAATTATAATAATATTTTCTTTAATAAATTTGTAAATATTTTTAAAAGGTGATTTTTTTAGTATCATTTGAATTACTTGATTCTTGAGGTTTAATATCTATTATAATTTGTTTCTTATCAGAATTTGTATCAGAATTTGAATTGTTATTATTTTCGGATTCTTCTATTTCATCTTTTTCTAGTAAAGGTTCTTCAACATTTAAAATTGTTTGTTTTTCTTTTTCTTCTTTATTTTCACTTGATATATCTACAGGAATAGGACTATATGCATTAGATGAACCAGGAGCATATGGAGGTGAATCTGGATTATAGGCAACAGGTGATCCTAGAGGAGATTCTGTAACAGGATATCCAGGACTAATAGAATCTGGATACTCAGGACTTAAATTATTATTTTCAGGAGAATCACTATTTAGATTTACACTTTCAGGTAGTTCAATTGGCTCATCAATTATTTTAATTTGCGGCTCTTTATGCGTCTGTCCTAATTTATTCCTAATTGAATATGTATATTGTTTTATTAAAGAATCTACATTTTCTGTATCATTCTTCAATAATTTATTAATATTTTTAGAATACGACATGCTTAGCAATTGATCAATATTATCTTCAGTAATAATACGTAAATTAACATTCATTACTTGTAATTCTTGTATCAAAAGCTTGAAAGAATAAGGAATACGTACAATACTAAATGAACGTCCAAATCTGGATAAATTTTTTATATTCATAGTCCCATCTGGATTTGTCGTAAAATTAATAGGCCCATCTGCATATGGACTCAAAAATAAATTTTTAGAATCATTATAAATCGCAATACATCCTGTTTTATTACAAATTGCCATAAAATATTCATCACCTCTTACTAAAAATGATTCATTTAAAAAATACGACATTCCATGTGCTAATACACCATCACGTTCCATTTCGCCTATGCGTAGACCTCCGTCATTCGATCTACCTTGAACCGGTTGTCTCGTTAACATTGTATTTGGACCACGAGCGCGATAATTTATCTTATCTTTAACCATATGTTTTAAACGCATATAATATGTAGGACCTACATAAATATCCGATTCTAATTGCTCTCCAGTCATACCATTATATAATATTTGGTTACCCGATGAATTAAATCCCGCTTTCACTAATAAAGGAGCATATGTAGTATAATTCACACCCTTCACATCAAATGCTGTACAATCACCAAAAGCTCCGTAACTTGCACATAATTTTCCGAATAATGATTCTACAATTTGCCCAATGGTCATACGTGATGGCAATGCATGAGGATTTATAATTAAATCTGGTCGTATTCCATCCGCAGTAAATGGCATGTCTTCTTCAGGTATAATAAGCCCAATTGTCCCTTTTTGCCCTGCACGACTAGCCATTTTATCTCCGATTGCCGGTATTCTCTCTTCACGCACTCTTACTTTCGCAATATTAAATCCTTCTTCTCCTTGTGTAATAAAAGATTTATCCACAAATCCTAGTTGTCCTTTCTTTGGTTTCACAGAATCATCTACCCATAAATCTGGGTTTTCAATATTTGAATTCATTTTACCAATCAAAATGACTTTATCATCTAATTTCGTATTTTCTTTAATCATACCATTATCATCTAACAAACTATAATCATAACCAGGTTTAATTCTTGTTACATTATTTTTCTGTATATTTGAAAACTTTGAATTATTTGACCCAGTTACTTTTGCACTTTCTTCTCTCGCTTCATACATAGAAAGATATGTTGTTCTGAAAATTCCGCGAGCAACAGCGCCTTCATTTATTAGAATCGCGTCTTCTACATTATAACCAGTATATGACATGATAGCCACAATTGCATTTACACCATAAGTCTGTTCTTCATTATTAATATACTCTAGATATCTAGATTTAATCAAAGGAATTTGTCCATAATTTAATACGACACCCATCTTATCAATACGCATTTGATAATTTGAATGAAAAACAGAAACCGCTTGTTTACTTTGACCACAAGAGAAAGCATCACGAGGTAATGGGTTATTTTCAGGATAAATGATTGAATTACCCATGACACCTAATATAAGAGATGGATGTATTTCAACATGTGTATAATATTTTGATTTTTTTAGATCTTCATTTGACATAGCAATTAATGCGGACTCTTCTTCTGATGTATCAACATAATCTATAACAGATTTATTATTCATTAAAACATTATATATAGTTTCTTGATTTGTTCCAATATCAGAATATAATTCATTCAAGTCATAAATTTTATTATTTTTGAATGAAAAATTATCTGGTTTAGTTTTAAATCCTGAAACAATTTGTTCCCATGTAATTTTACCATTATTTAATAATTCAATGACTTCTTTTCTATTGAAACTTTCTTTGTTATTATCAATATAATAAATAGGTCTAGATAATCTTCCTGCGTCTGCATAAATATAAATTTCATTTGTATTGTAATTAAATGTAATACTGATAAAAGGTGGTATAATACCATTTCTTCTATATAATTTTATAGTATTCACTAAATCAATAGGTTCATCTATAACACCAATCCAATTACCATTTACAATAATTTTTGAACTATTTGATAAATATTCTGGACTACATTCTAAAGTTATTTTCATTGGAGTATTTCTTCTTAACCATTTAATCATTGGAAAAGCAGATGAACCACTTGTAATGTGTGTGCTAATAGCTAAATGTTTATGTAAACCACAATTACCGCCATCCGGTGTATCTAATGGATCAATGAATCCCCATTGAGAGCCATTTAACAGACGCGGTTTAACAATTTTAGCACTAGCATCTAAAGGTAAATTCAATTTTCGTAAATGCGAAATAAATGTATTCCAACTTAATCTATTTAAATCTTGTACGACACCAAGACGCTTAGTATGTGTTTCTGAACCCCAATTGCCTTTAAATGCCTTTCTAAATCCGCTTTCAACATCTCTGTCTTTGAAAAATTGAAGAAAATTCGCTTCAATCAATCCTACAAAGTTGTCCTTATACTTGTTCTCTCTTGTCTCTCTAGATTTATCTTTATCATTCATATTTCTTTTTTCTTTTCTATTCATTGATTCATCCTCAGTATATTCACCTTTATGATAATAATATTCTTCGTCAATTTTCTTTGCAATTGCTCTTTTTTGTATTAAATAATATTCTCTAAATAAATCATAAATGAGAGAACCTGTTAATTCAATTCTTTTATAACAGAAATTATCACGATCAGTAGGCTTATCTTCTCCTGTAAAAACCTTGAGTAGTTTAAAAATCATAAAACCTACATAATATGCCTTTTCTAAAAAATTGAGTTCACCGATATGTGGTAAAAAATAATCCGATAAAATTTCAATAACACTTGAAACAGTACCTCTTTTTGTAAAAGAAGCAATATATTTTAACGCGGTTTCCTGATTAAATATCTTATTTGCATCATGAATAGAAGGAATGAATAAATCTATATAACCTTCATTTTTTTCAATATCTAACAAACATGTTTTAATAATATCTTTATCTGAAATAACACCAAGAGCACGCATTAAAATAAATAAAGGAACTGGTTTTCGCACATTTGGTACAGCTATAACAATTTGATTATTTGAATAACTAGGTGATGGAGCAACAATTTTTATTGCGGTTGTTCTAATTGGTTTGGAAGCGTCTTCTGAAACAGATCTCACTTCCGCTGAAAAACTATATGTATCATCCGCCTTATTTTTTCTTATATAAATCATATTATCAGCAAATTTTTCCTGTGGTATAATTACTTTCTCTTTACCATCAATAATAAAATATCCTCCATAATCATTTCTACATTCACCCATATTGAATCTTACCTCTTTGTTTAATGATTTCAAAATACATAAATCAGATTGAAGCATAATTGGAAAACGACCCAAAAATATTTTTTCTAAAGTAATTGAATGCTCCTTTTTTTCGTCTCCAACATAATAAACGAAATCAACTTCTACATCATAATGAATAGTAGATCCATAATTCATATTACGAAGACGTGCGTCATTTGGATACATGTAATGCGCTTCTCTATCATCATATATGATTGGTTTTCCAAAATAAATTTTAGTACCATCTTTACCACCTAAATACAATAAACATTCATTTCTTCTATTTATTGTTTCTTTTTCTTTTTCTTTTTCATCTTCACGTTCAATAAATCGTATAGGATTGTTTTCACGAAAAATTCTATTGATACCATTATTGAAAAATTCATTATATGATTCTAAATGATGCGCAACTAAATTATTGGGATTACTTGTAAAATATTTATCTATTAATTTCCAAGATATATCATGAAACTCTTCATTTTTTTCTTCTTTATTTTTACTCATTGTATATTATAATAATCATATTTTTTTAAAATATAATTATTCCATATTATATTATTTTTTTATTGGTTTTGTTTTGTTGTTTTTATTCTTATTCATTTTACTATATTTATTATCCGAATTATTTATTTTTTTAACCTTTTGTTTACTTGATAGAGAGAAACCTGATCTACTAATTGTAAAATCTGTCCATGGTTGACTTGGTCTATCTTTTAAATAAGGACAAAATATTTCCCATTGAATATGCTTTTTACAATATTCATCTTTTACAAAGGGTATACCACAAGAACTACCCCAACGAGCAGAAAAACTCATTTTTTTCGCCATATTTGTATCACATACAATACCATCTATTGCTCCACGTGCTGCAAAAGGTAATGGTCTAGATGGATCTGACATATATTCTCGCGCATCTAAATCATAATGGGAACAAACTGTTCTTGAACATGGATTATCTTCTTTCAATAAATACACATCATAATGATCACTAATTATTTTTTGTGCTATATCAATATTAAGTTTACCTTTGTGTTCATCCATTAATTCATTTAATCGTACTAATCTAGCACCTTGATGTCTGCGAACATCATAAAACCCTGAATTAGTACACTCTAAATTTCTGATTCGTGGATCATATGTGCCATTAAACCCAATGAAAAATCCATTTTTTTTTCGTTCTATATTATGATATTTCAAACCCAATTCAATTCTTAAAATTTCATTATTATTTGTATCACCAAATAACCAAGAATTCGCATAATCGCCTGAATTACCCTCTAATAAAAATGCAACATAATCATCTAGTGATTTACCATATTGGATCGCTTTTCTAATACGATATCCAATGGGAATCTTTTTTTCATATTCGTGAAAACCACCGATTGTTGTCTCTGTTCCAATAAAACCATATGAAGTGACAAAAAAATCTGAACCACTCCATATAAAACATGGGCATGTTTGCATGATAAAACGGGCTCCTTTACTAGGATTCATATCTAATACTACATTTAAGAATTGTCCATCAACATATTCAACAAATGAATTATGAGCTGTTACGATTTTTCCATCTTCTGTATAATCTCCGACAGCCATAAATGCACTACATCTATCCTTTGCTCCACCTCCTTCTTTACCTCCTTTTACACCTGATTTTATTGCGTACCAATAAGGTAATGAATAATAAAAATTCCATGCTATAATTTCATCAATTGTTGTTTTACAACCATTTGCGGTACAACCTTCTGCTATTCCTTCCATTTCTTCGTATAATTCAGGGAATTCAACTTTTGTCATTTCTTTAAAATCCATATTAATTTCTTCAATGAAATACTCCCATGTTTTACCATAAGATTCCATCATGAAAAAGGCCATCATTTTTTGAATATCCTTAAAATCGTCTGCACAAAAATAACCATATGCATATCCTCGTTCTTTTGGTTCACCCTTTACAGAAATATATTTCCATCCATTTTTTTCATACATAAGTCCATTTTTTACTTTCATTATATGTAATATATATTATATACAAAATAAAATAAAATATAAAATAAAATATAAAATAAAATAAAATATAAAATAAAATATAAAATAAAATATAAAATAAAATATAAAATAATATTAAATAAAAAATTGATTCATATTTCTTTATCTTTGTTTTGTTTATTTTATTATATGTTTACAAATTGTAATATGCAACAAATCAAAAGTACTGTAACTTCTTTATTATCAAAAGGGAAAAAAGCATTATTACCAGAGAAAATAGTAACAAAAATAAATAATAATAATGGTAAATGCGGAACAAATTCAATATTATCAAATGCACGAACAAAAAGAAGCGGTAGAGTAACTATCCCATATCGTATAGTTATGCTAAATAAAATAAATAATATAAGTATTTTGGAAAAATTTGAAGAAGGATTGGTGATATTACTAGAAAATAATGATTATTTTATATTATTGGAAAAAGAAAAAGAAGATGAATTTTCAAAATATTTGATAGAAAATATAGGTAGTGATAATGTAGTATCTTGTGTTGTATGTATAAGATCCGAAAAAGGTGATTCTGGATCAAGTAGAGCACGGGAAATATTAGAAAAATTTAAACCGGTATTTGAAGAAAAGGTATGGTCGCCAATCAAAAGAAAGGCAATTTTTATAAAAGACAAAGATAAAGATAAAGATAAAGATAAAGAAAATAAAAGATCGTTAATTACAGAAGGAAATTCAAAATGGGAAGGAGAATATTATTATGATATATCAGGTGGTGATCAAATAACACAAACTAGTCACCCAGAAAAATCAAAAGATATACAATTATTTAATGAATACTTTGATTATGCAAATGAAACTGAATGTTTCAATATTGATTGTGTTATGTTGTATTTTATATTACATTGTCATGATATAAATATATATATTCCAGAAGATGATGTAGACAAAATGAAAAAAAACTTTGAAGAATATTTTATAACAATAGATTATGAAGATGGTAATATATTAAATGACGAAATTGTTCCCGAATGTTTAATTCATAACGAAGAAATGAATAAAACTATATTATATTGTCCAATAACATTAGAGCCAATTTCAATAAAATATCTTGAAATAGAAAGTTCTAAGGAAAATAATTCTAAAGAACATAATTATATAGACATTTGTCATAATGAAGCCAGATCAAAGGACTTGTTATATTATGATAAAAAACGAAATATTATTTTAACAGGGGCAAGAGCAAGAAATTTATTTTGGGGTACACATTTGGGAAATATGCAACAACAAGATTTTACTATAAAAGAATATGTGGAAAATGAGGAGAAAAAATATTTGAAGAGAAAATATTTGAAGAGAAAAAATCTTACAAATATATAAAAAAATGTTATAAGTAGAATTAAATTATATATAGATATATATATATATATATATATATATATATACATATATATATAAAGATGAATGAAAAAGCAACCTATGCAACATATTCAAGTACTGTTCTTTCATATAATGCTAGTCTTTTAGAAACAAAAAATGTAGAAATAACAGATTTTACATCAGTGGTGACATGTAATTTATCTCTTACATCTTCTGTAATTATAACAGCTCCTGAAGTTAGTAATAAATCTATTATATTATTTGAGAAAAATGGTGATGATTTATTAACAGAAACACTAAATTTTTATTGGGATTTTTACCCAGATTTATTTGAAAGAATTCAAATCGTTTATACAGATATAGATGAAAATGGTAATCCAGTTACAACAAATGACGAAATTGTTAAAAATAATATTAAGTTTTTAAATGAGTATTATAACAAAGGATATAGATTATTTATTGGATTTTCAAGATCATCTATTTTAAGACGTATTCTACCATGGTTTGAAACTATCGGTACAGAAGCTAAAGGTATTTCTTTTGATAGTGGAAGTAGTACCTTAAATTTTCCAAAATCAGTATATAGATTACTAGCCAATAGTCTTACATATACTACCTCAATTATTGATAATGCGGATAAACTATATTATATTTATAGCGAAGGTGAAACCGTATCCGAATCAAATTTATATAATTACGAACAGGATTATCCTGATAAATTAATAGCTTTGGCTATAAAACCTGATTCAAGTAATTTAACTTTAGAAATTATTCAAGATTTATATAAAAATGTAAATAGTAATTGTGTAACTTTTTTTTCATTAATACTTGATGATGAAACATTAAATTTTTTAAACTTATTCAGTCTTGAATATCCAATGCCAACACATACTTATGATATTAGTTCTACTAATTTCCCTGAAATTAGTGAATCAGCTAAAAATGGTATTATTGATAAATTTACAATAGCTAAATTGTTATCATTTTCAAGTTCAATATTATACCGTGAAGGATATAACAAAGTAGGAGAAAATTTTCAAGAATCAGTTTTAAATGGATTATTTTTAATTAATACTATTAGTCTTGATGAAAATGTTGATTCTTTATCATCATACAATGCTATTTTAGAATTTAATGAAAATAGTGATATGAAATATTATACAATTTTACTTTCTACCTATTCAAAAAATGATAAAGGTGAATTCTATTTTAAAGATTATGCGTATTATGTTTATGATCCGATTATTGGTAAACAATTATTTATTATTTAAATTCACCTTTTCCACCTTTTCCAAAGGTTGTCCCGAAGGAAGAAGCTAAGAGCCAAACATTTGGCTCAACCTTTTCTAAAGGTTGAAAAGGTTAAAAATTAATTTCTTTATGTATATATATATATATATAATGAACGGAGAACCTGATAAAGTGTCTGATAATGAAACAGCTGTATATACAACATATTCAAGTACTGTTGTTTCATATAATGCTAGTCTTTTAGAAACAAAAAATGTAGAAATAACAGATTTTACATCAGTGGTAACATGTAATTTATCTCTTACATCTTCTGTTATTATAACAGCTCCTGAAGTTAGTAGTACTAGTCTTCTTTTATTGCAAAAATATTCGTTACAAGATCAAAATATAGAGAAAACATTTAATTATTATTGGGACAAGTATCCTGATTTATTTGGAAAAATCCAAATAGTTTATACAGATGTAGATTCAAGCGGTAATCAAATAACAAGACCTTTAAGAATTATTATAAATAATAAAAATTATTTAAATGAGTATTATAATAAAGGATATAGATTATTTATTGGGTTTGGATCAGATACTTTAGCAGCACTGTTACCATGGTTTACAAAAGTTGGTACTCAAGCTAAAGGTATTTCATTAAATAGTTCAGCAAGTTTTTTAAATTTTCCAAAACCAGTATATAGATTACAAGTTGATGATAATAAAAATATTGACTCATTGAATTCTATATTAACTAATGCTAGTAAAATATATTATATTTATAGTGAATTACAATTAACAGCTAAAGATTTTTTAAGTTATTTAGAATCATTGTATCCTGGTAGAATAATCCCGTATCTTGTAAAAACAGATTCAAGTAACTTAACTTTAGAAAATATTAAAAATTTATATAAAGATGCTGATAACGATTCTGTTTCAATTATGTATTTAAATAAAGGCACACAACAATCAGATTTTGTAAATGTATTCAATGATAGTTATCCAATGCCAACTCCAACTTATGATATAATTCTTACTGGTTATCCAGTAATTAAAGAAACATCAAAAAATGCTTTAATAAATAAATATAACTATTTAGCTAATATATCTTTTTCAACTGCTGTATTATTTCGTGAAGGTTTAAATAGTTTAAAAGAGTTATTTTCTACATACGTTCCAAATGCGTTATTATTAATTAATGCATTAGCGATAAATGTGGATATTACTACATTACCTGCTGATAATTCTATATTAGAATTTAATGAAAATAATGATATTAAATATTATACATTTTTAAATAGTATTTATTCTAAAAATGATAAAGGTGAATATTATTATAAAACAGAATTTTATTTAGTGTATGATCCGATTGTTGGTAGACAAACATTTTATGTAAATCCACCTTTGTAAAAGGTGGAGTCAAAGATTTGGATCAAAAGGTTGATATTTTGGTTCAACCTTTTCTAAAGGTTGATAAGGTTGAGCAAATATTTGGTTCCTCAGCTTCTCCCTTCGCTTAAGACCTTTTAAAGCCGACGGCTCTAAAGTTTGAAAATAAAATATTACTTAATAGTATAATGTTTACCGCCACAGCAAGTTCTACGTATTCGGCAACTACTTCTGCAACAGGTTCAGGAAGTGGAACTGGAAATACAGAACTTGAAGCTCTTATTGCAGCAAATAGTGCAGCAACTGATGCAGCTCTTATTGCCGCACGAGATGCGATAACAACAATTTCAAATGCTTTTGTTTCAGATACTAGTCTTCTTTTATTGGAAAAAAATACACAAGTTGATTCATCAATTGAACAAACCTTTAGCTATTATTGGGACAAGTATCCTAATTTATTTGGAAGAATCCAAATTGTTTATACAAATGTTGATGAAAATGGTAATATCATAAATAATTTTGGTACAATTATAGAAAACAATATTAAATATTTAAATGAGTATTATAATAAAGGGTATAGAATATTTATTGGTTTCTCAACCAGTCAACTAGAAAAATCCGTTTTACCTTGGTTTACAACAGTTGGTACTAAAGCTAAAGGTATTTCTCTAAATAGTAATTCTGTTAATTTAGAATTTCCTAAACCAATATATGATTTACAAGTTACAGGAACATCATTACTAGAAGTAGCATTAACTATTTTTAATAAACCTAATTCTACTATATATGTAGTGTATAGTGAATATCTTGTAGATAAATCTATAGTAGATATTTTTAAATATTATTTTCCTGATAGATCATATTTTTTTCCAGTAAATTTAGATTCAAGTAATTTAACTTTAGATAATATTAAGGAATTCTATAAGAATTCTGATAGTAATTCTATTACAAGTTTATTATTGATTTTGAATGAACAAAGAGATAAATTTTTAAATTTATTTAAAGATAGTTATCCAATGCCAACAATTACTTATGACGCAACCACTATTGGTTTACCAATTATATCTGAATCTTCAAAAAATGCTTTAGTTAATAAGTATAATTATATAGATAATATATCATTTTCAACTTCTGAATTATTTCGTCAAGGTTTAGATAATCTAAAAAATAATTTTTTTATAAATGTTCCAAATGCGTTATTATTGATTAATAAATTAGCTATAAATGGAAATATAAAAACATTACCTTCTCATAATTCTATCCTGCAATTTGATGAAAATAGTAATATTAAATATTATACTCTTTTAGATACTATTTATTCTAAAACTGATAAAGGTGAATATTATTATAAACAAGATTTTTATGCAGTATATGATCCGATTGTTGGTAAACAAATCTTTTATCTAAATCCACCTTTATCCACCTTTTAAAAAAGGTGGAGCCAAAGATTTAGTTCAAAAAGGTTGATATTTTGGTTCCTCAGCTTCTCCCTTCGGGAAGACCTTTTCTAAAGGTTGATAAGGTTGATATTTTGGTTCAACCTTTTCTAAGGCGGTAGCCGTCGGCTTTAAAGGTTGATAAGGTTTTAAAAAAAAAATATTTTTTTTAAAATAATAAGTAATAGTATAATGTTTACCGCCACAGCAAGTGCTACGTATTCGGCAACTACTTCTGGAACAGCTTCTGGAACTGGAAATACAGAACTTGAAGCTCTTAATGCAGCAAATAATGCAGCTCTTACTGCCACACAAGATGCAATTGCAACAATTCAAAATACAATTGTTTCAAGTACAAGTCTTCTTTTATTAGAAAAAACTAATACATTTGACATAACTGTTTCTGAAACATTTAATTATTATTGGGACAAGTATCCTGATTTATTTGGAAAAATACAAATCATTTATACAGATGTAGACGAAAATGGTAATATAATTACAGATAATACTAAAATTATAGAAAATAATATTAAGTATTTGAATGAATATTATAATAAAGGATACAGAGTATTTATTGGATTTTCAAGATCTACTATTTTAGCAGGAGTGTTACCATGGTTTGAAAATGTTGGTACAAAAGCTAAAGGTATTTCATTAAATAGTTCATCAAGTTCTTTAGATTTTCCAAAACCAGTATATAGATTACAAATTGATGATAATAAAATTATTGACTCATTGAATTTTATATTAACTAATGCTAGTAAAATATATTATATTTATGGTGAAGGTGAAGTAGCAACAATAAATGTATTAAACTATTTAGAATTATTATATCCTGGTAGAATAATCCCTTTCCCAGTAAAACCTGATTCAAGTAATTTAACTTTAGAAAATATTAAAAATTTATATAAAGATGTTGATGATAAATCTGTTTCAATTATGTATATGTTTGCAAATACACAACAAAAAGATTTTGTAAATTTATTCAATGATAGTTATCCAATGCCAACAACAACTTTTGATATAGTTCTTAGTAATTATCCAAAAATTAATGAAACATCTAAAAATGCTTTAATAAATAAATTTAACTATTTAGTTAATGTATCTTTTTCAACTGCTGAATTATTTCGTGAAGGTTTAGAGAGTTTAAAAGAGTTATTTTCTACATATGTTCCAAATGCGTTATTATTGATTAATAATTTAGCTGTAAATCAAGGTGTAACATCATTACCTGCTGATAATTCTATCTTACAATTTAATGAAAATAATGATATTAAATATTTCACCTTTTTAAATACTATTTATTCTAAAACTGATAAAGGTGAATATTATTATAAACAGGAATTTTATTCAATATATGATCCGATTGTTGATAGACAACTCTTTTATGTAAATCCACCTTTATCCACCTTTTAAAAAGGTGGAGCCAAAGATTTGTTTCCTCAGCTTCTCTCTTCGTGACAATCTTTTAGAGCCGACGGCTTTAAAGGTTGATATTTTGGCTCCACCTTTTCTAAAGGTGGAAAAGGTGGATTTTATTGATTGATCATAATTAATCCAATAATTACAAATAAAAGGATAAAAGGGAAAAGAATAAGTAACCAAGATATTTCTGTGTGACCATCTTTGCATATCAAATTAAGAATCCATGTCCAAAATAATATATAAATCAGTTTAACAACAAATACTAATATTGTATTTGGAACACGGCAAGAAAAAGAACCGATATTATAGCTATTATTATTTCCTAAATTTTGAAATATAATCATTACTAGTGATATTATTGAAATTATAAAATAAATCAATGAAGGAGTACATAATTCCTTTAACTTTTTTGGGAAAGCCATTATGAATTATACATAGAAAATATATATAAAAATATATATATTTTGTTATTTTTTTTTAAAAATAATTTAAATTTTAAAATTTTATATTCTCTCTAAATACGGTTTAGTTTTACATTATTTGGTAATTGGTCTCTCCAAGGCAATGGATTTACAGGTTTATCAAACCCACTCAAAGCATTATATGTTGAACCTACTCCATATTGAAATTGTCTTCCTAAATTAACTAAATCTTGAAATAAAAAATTAGAAAGACCTCCAGCTTTTTGTCCCCTTCTATTTTTACGAGTTCTTTTTCCACCAACAGAAAAAGGTGGTTGTGCACCAGTTGCAATCATTTGTCTTGAAATATCAACTGGACTATATGTATTTATAGGATAATAATTGCTATCACCAGGAATACCATTTACACCAGGCCATGTACTTATTGAAGGTGTCCAAGGAGTACCTACAAGTCCATCTGGATAAGGTATTCCATTATTACCTGATCCTCCTCTTTGCTTTTTAATACAGTTGCTACATTTGCAACCGGTTCTATGTTTTCCACCAATCATATTAGTTGGTGGTGTTAATCCACATGTTCCTCCTTCTATTCCTCCACCACATCCTCCTCTTTGTGTTTGAGGATTTAAAAAATTAAATCCAGATGGATTTGGACCCATCGTCGGATATGCTTTTGCTATATCATGTGAACCACCTAAATAATTTCTACATGTTTTTTTTGAACATCCCTTCATTTTATAAACTTTTTGTTTCTTGTGTGAATTTCTTTTTTTTCGGATTGGCATTTATATATATTATATATTATGAAAATAAATTATTCAATGTCAACATGTGTCAAGAAATGTCTACGGCAACACATTTTATTCATATTTAAATCATCTAAAACCTCACCTTCAGCTGTTTTTTCGTGAAATTCTTTTGTTAAATAAATCACCTTGTCAATATTCATAGGTTCACCATTCACCTTTTTTACTAATTTCTTTTTACGAACTTCCTCAAGATAGAATCTATATTTGTCAGCTAAAACCATACCACATGTAAAACATTTAATTGGAATTATCATTTCTATATATACCTTATTATATTATATTTATATATTTTTAAAATTATAATCAATTTTTTTTATAACCTTTTCCACTTTTTCCACTTTTTCCACTTTTAAAAAAAGTGGAGCAAAACATTTTATTCAAATGCTAGTTTTTTATAAAATTGAAATTTTTTTCACATTTGCATATTTAAAACACCTATTATTTATACATTTTCTTTGGGTTTTTACGAGTTTATTATTTGTAATGTTCGCTTTTGTGATGGGTCGTATAGAATTATAACATAAAAAAGTTAAAAAATTTATTAATTATATATATCTTAAATATATAATGATTTCAACCGATGAAATAACTGAATTGAAACAAAAAAATAGAAAAAATAGAGAAATATATAAAGGAATTAGAATATAATTTGAAAAATATACGAATAATAATCGGAATCTAAAATATTATAAAAACAATAAAGAGGTTGTCAAAGAACGAACCAAAAATTATATGGAAAAGATGAAGGTAGAAAATCCAGAGAAATTGAAAGAATGGCGAAGAAATTATTATTTGAAAAAGAAGGAGAAATACAATCTGAAAATACGGTGATCTAAAATTGATTATATTCACCGTTTTTACATAGATAGATATTGGTTATTTCATTGGATGCCTTTATTTCTTCAATTGCTTCACATAATTCTTTTATCCAATCATAAGTATCATAAAATACATCTTCTTGTAATAAACGGATGACAGAATATCCATTTTGGTTTGCACATTCTTCCTTGTATTTATCGTTTTCAAATTGTTTTTCTGGAGAATTCCAATTCATAACTTGTGTGAAATGTTGTGCTCCATCTAATTCTATAATTATTTTTAGTTCTGGAATACAAAAATCATATCTTTTCTTATTACACCATTTATTTTTGAATTGTGTTAGTAGCGATGGAAATATTGATATTATTTTTTGGTACATTTTTGATTCTCCTTTATTTATACATGTAGGACAACCTACACCAATTGAATGACAATATGCTTCTTGTTCAAAATCCCCATGTTTTTTACATGTAATAATTATTTTATCTTTAGCTCTATTAAATATTGTTTTTGAATAATCATATGTATCACCATGAACGTTTTTAACCTGTTCAATATATTCATTTGTATTTTTTTTATAAACTTTACCACATTTTGAACAACCATTACCTGATAAATGTTGTTGTGGGATTTGGTTAAATTCACCATGTTTTTTACAAATTATTATAACTGGAATTCTTCCATTTTTATTATAATTAACTTTTGAATAATCATATATATTTCCGTGAATTTCAATTGATTTTATTATAAATGTTTCATTTGATAATTTTAATTTATTGCTTATTTTTATTATTCCACATAATTTACAACCTCCTTTTAAATGGTTATGCTGACTTTGTAAAAATTCTCCATGTTCTTTACAAATAATTATCATTTTTTCATTAGAATTTATATATTCAACTTTTGAATAGTCATATGTATCTCCATGTATTTTCTTCGCTTTTTCAATAAATTCATTACTATTACTTTTTTGTAAAAGTGAATTTCTATCTGTAAAACATTTTTTACATCCATGACCTTGTAAATGACTTCCTGCTACTTGTAAAAATTCACCATGTTCTTTACAAATAATTATAATTTTTTCAGTAGAATTTATATATTCAACTTTTGAATAATCATATGTATCTCCATGAATTTCAATTGCTTCAATAATAAATTTCTCTTTTGATTTTGTTAGTATGGTTGATAGTTTTAAAAATCCACATAATTTACAACCTCCTAGTAAATGTTTACATGGACTTTGTAAAAATTCTCCATGTTCTTTACATATAATTATCACTTTTTCATTAGAATTTATATATTCAACTTTTGAATAGTCATATGTATCTCCATGTATTTTCTTCGCTTTTTCAATAAATTCATTACTATTACTTTTTTGTAAAAGTGGATTTCTATCTCTAAAACATTTTACACAACCACTTCCCATTAAATGTAAACTTGATTGTTGTAAAAATTCACCATGTTTTTTACATATTATAATTATTTTATCAAA
>Ga0315284_10000931_pt1 | contig 40448 bp, 26 predicted proteins | sample YL17G09_16_MG_FD_203696 | JGI IMG/M metagenome (GOLD analysis project Ga0315284, IMG submission 203696) | Sediment microbial communities from Yellowstone Lake, YNP, Wyoming, USA - YL17G09_16 | ecosystem: Environmental > Aquatic > Freshwater > Lake > Sediment | place: USA: Wyoming | collected...
GCGCGGGGCCCGCCCCCCCCCCCCCCCCCCCCCCCCCCCCCCCCCCCACGTCCGCGGCCGTGAAAAAGATTCTCATTTTCAACGCGTGAGTTTCTCTTCACCGGGAGATCGCGTGAAAGACGAGCGTTTGAATGCCCGTCGGTTTTGTTCATCGAGAGCATTCCAATGGTGAGCCATTTTTTTGAACGGTCTCACTCATGGTTCAACACGCCGATTTAAAAAAACGTCCACACTTCTGTTCATCAAACCTTCAACAGACAGGCGGCTTCAGAGTTTGACACTTGGAAATGGGTTTTCCATGCGACGAGTATGCCCATCGCGGCGGGGCCGTCCGTGTCGGATCGGAAACAATCAACAGCAGACGTTTTCCAGAGTCTTCATCAACGGGGGAGGTGGATCAACCATTTTTGCAGTTGCATTGTTCGCGGGAGAGAAACGTCGAACCTGAAACCTACCGGTTTTGAGCCGACGGAGCCCACCCCAAGAATGCGGAAGAATTGTTGCGGCAAATGAGATCCGCTGGTCAGCGTCGATGACTGCGTTCACTTGGGCCGAGAATATTGGCGGACGACCGGTCCGGTCTCCGCGGCGCAAAATGAATCTATCACTACCCAGGTTGAGTGGGATCGGCTACGCTTCCCTGCTGCGCGCGACTTCTTGGATCATGAGTCGCATTCCGAAAACGTGGGTTTCGGAACACCGTTGACGTTCCGCGATCTTGTGGTCGATGCCTTGTTTGGCATCCATAATAATTCTCGAAAAAAGACAGGGTACTGTTCATGACGTTATCGGAACTGCTGGAAGGCAAGTTTCGTGGCGATATTCGCTTTCGAGGAGCCGCCTACATTCAGGCCGAGCGTGTTTCGGTGATCCGCGTGACGGCCGACCATCTGTTCGCGGTCGTCAGGGACGGTGTCGAATTTCAGACACAGATCAGCCGTGACGAAGGGTCGCTACGGATGACGTGTAACTGCGTTGGAACTTCCGCCAACCAGAGCGGAAACCCACATTGCAAGCACCTGTGGTCCACGATCTTGTCTGCTGATAATGGCGGGTATGTTTCCGCTTTGCTCAAGCCCGGTTACTTTCCAGAATTCGTGGCTGAGAACAATGAACCGATGACGTTTACCGACGACTTGGTAGACTGGGAAGATGTCGATGATGCTGACGCTGCCGCACCTGCAAGACGCTCAACAAAGTCGCAAACAGACGACCGAGAATCCACCCCTGCGAAAGCCTCTCCGCGGATAAAGGAGTGGGAGACACGACTGGGAGAACTTCGCAAAGAGATGCAAAGCGAAGATTCGTCCATTTCCCAAGCCGGTCGTGAGCGACAGGTGTTTTACGAGATTGATGCCGACGCCAGCGAAGAAGCGGGGCTGATCGTTATCCAAACGTCGCAGAGGCAACGTCGCGCGAATGGCGAATGGGGTAAGCTGAAGCCGCTCAAGTTACGTCCAGGCCGATTCGAAGAAATCAACGACGACGAAGATCGCCGGATTTTGGCACACATCGTCGGCGGCACGCCCGATCGAACATCCCTCTCCGGGCAGGTTGCCGACAACTTTGCCGCATTCCGATACCGCGTTCCACATGACTTATGTCAGTTGCTGCTGCCTGCGATTTGTGCGACAGGGCGGATCCGATTGCTAGGAGACGATGAACGAGTCACGGAAACTCTTGCTTGGGATGAGGGCGAACCGTGGGAACTTTGTCTGGTCGTCGAATTTCAAGAGGAACAACAGGTCTGGAAACTGCGAGGCACTCTGCGTCGAGGTAAAGAAAAACTCCCCCTCAGAGAACCTGTTCTAGTGGTTCCTGGCGGCATCGCCGTGACGGATACCCAGATTCGAACTTTTCAGGATTTCGATGCGTACCCTTGGGTCACGTTGCTGCGCCGGTCAGACGACTTTCAGGTGGCTGCGGGAGAAGAACATGCCTTGGTTGATCGATTGCTCGATATGCCTGCACTGCCGAAACTCGAGTTGCCAGATGAGTTGCGACTGGAAGAGATCGTCATACAACCCCAACCCATTCTGGTGGTCCATTCACCGGGTCGGTCTCGTTGGCATCAGGATCGGCTGAAGGCGGAAGTTTTGTTTGACTATGATGGGACCTCTGTTCGTGGGACCAGCAGTCAATGGGCTATTGTTCAACGAAAGGCCAATCGTTGCCTTGTCCGAGACCGCTCTACCGAAGCGATGGCTTGGTCGCAGTTGCAGGATCGGGGATTCCGACGTCTTCTGGATCAACGCCGAGGTCAACACGATGCAGAGATCGCCGCTCGGGATCTGGCTCCCGCTGTTCGTGGGTTGATTGCGGATAGCTGGCAAGTACGAGCCGACGGAAAACAGGTTCGACAGCCGATCGATCTCAAATTTCAAATCAAATCGAACATCGACTGGTTTGAACTGCATGCGGACGTCGACTTTGGCGGCGCCCGTGTGACATTTCCAGAGCTCCTTGCAGCGTTGTCTCGGGGCGACGGTACGATCATTCTCGATGATGGCTCGTTAGGGATTCTCCCGGAAGAATGGATGCAGCGCTATAGTCTCCTTGAGGGACTAGGGGTAGCGGAGGGCGAGCATTTACGATTTACGAATGTTCAGGTGGGAATCGTGGATGCACTGCTGCTGGGGCAACCTTTTGTGGATTACGACGCACGCTTTATTGAAGTGCGAGAGCGTCTGGCAGCCTTCGAGGGAATTCAAACAGAAAAAGAACCGCCTTCGTTTCAGGGCGAATTGCGGCCCTATCAACGAGACGGTCTCGGATGGCTTAAGTTCCTCAATGAGTTTCACTTCGGCGGTTGTCTCGCCGATGACATGGGACTCGGGAAGACGATTCAGATTCTGGCATTTCTTGAAGGGCGACGCAAATCGAGTAAGACACGTCGCACCACACTGGTCGTTGTTCCCAAGTCATTGATGTTCAATTGGCGACAAGAGGCGCAAAAATTCACTCCAGACATTAAGGTCCTCGAATACGCGGGTCTCGATCGAGCCAAGTTACGCGAGGATTTCGGGGAATTCGATTTGATCCTGACGACGTACGGGACGTTGCGACGCGATATTCTGCAGCTGAAGGAAGTGGCGTTTGATTACGTGATTCTCGATGAGGCTCAAGCGATTAAGAATTCGTCGTCTCAAATTGCCAAAGCGACTCGACTCCTGCAGGCTCGACATCGTATCGGTTTGAGCGGAACCCCCATCGAGAATCATTTAGGTGACTTGTGTTCAATTTTCGAGTTTCTCAACCCGGGAATGTTGGGCCGCAGTTCGGCGTTCAAGCTGCATGCAGCCGACCCCGAAAATATCGAGACTCGACGCATCTTGGCGGATGGTTTGAAACCGCTGATTCTGCGACGCACCAAACGTAGTGTCGCGAGTGAACTTCCCGAAAAGTTAGAACAAACACTCTATTGTGAAATGGGTCCGGATCAACAGCGATTGTACGACGAACTGAAGTCGCACTACCGCGATTCACTCTTGGGAATTATTGCGGACCAAGGTTTAGCCAAATCGAAAATGCATGTGCTTGAGGCGCTTTTGAGATTGCGTCAGGCCGCTTGCCACCCCGCCCTGCTCAACAAATCGACCAACGAAGAATCCAGTGCGAAATTGGATGTCCTGATACCGCACCTTGAGGAATTGATACAAGAAGGGCACAAGACGCTGGTCTTCTCGCAGTTCACGAGTATGTTGGCAATCGTCAAAAAACACCTTGATAAGAAGGGGATCAATTACGAGTATCTTGATGGGCAGACACGTGATCGAAAAGAACGCGTTGAACACTTTCAATCTGATGACAAATGTGGAGTGTTCCTCATCAGCCTCAAAGCCGGTGGATTGGGCCTCAATCTGACGGCTGCTGATTACGTCTTCATCCTTGATCCCTGGTGGAACCCGGCTGTAGAAACACAGGCCATCGATAGAGCTCATCGTGTGGGTCAAACAAGGCCGGTGTTTGCCTACCGGCTAATCTGTAAGGGGACTGTTGAAGAGAAAATTGCTGAGCTTCAGCAACAAAAAAGAGAACTCGCTGACGCCATTCTTGAACAAGATAATTCGATCCTGCAGAGCATGACGGCAGACGATCTCAAGTTGCTCCTCTCGTGACCTGTTTGCAAAAAAATATCAGACTTGGCGAATCAGCGTTCCAATTTTGGTGTGAACCTGCCATAAATAATGCCACTTCAGTAGGCATTGGACCTGCTGGAATAGGAAGATCAATGTTGCACCGCCGATCTACGTTTCGATCCGTTCTCCCCCAGAGTTTTCCTCTGACATGGCCACGGATAGAGATGTCGTTGGCGTTGCTCGGTATGACACAGGTCTGTTTGCTATAGCGAAGTGGAAAGAGGCGTCGGGATCTCTTCACCACCGCGTTGAAAGCTGCGGAACGTTACCACCGAATGTGCGGCGATCTTTCCCGCTGTGATTTTGCAGCGGAGGTCACGTGTTTAGAGGGCCGGAATGGCCTGCAAAAGGACGACGATGAGCAACAATTTGTACGTGGGGAATCTCTCTTTTAGTTGTACTGCTGACGATCTACGCGAGCTGTTCAGTCAGCACGGCAATGTTTCATCAGCACAAGTGGTTTCGGATCGAGAAACAGGCCGTTCACGCGGCTTCGGATTTGTCGAGATGGCAGATGGCGGTGAAGCGGCTATCGCCGGTCTCAACGGTACCGACTTCCAAGGGCGTTCACTGACCGTGAACGAAGCCCGTCCTCGTGAAAGTGGCGGTGGCGGTGGCGGCCGCAGTGGCGGTGGTGGACGCAGTGGTGGCTACGGTGGCGGTGGCGGTGGCGGTGGCGGCTACGGTGGCGGCTACGGTGGCGGTGGCGGTGGCGGTGGACGCAGTGGCGGCGGTGGTGGCGGTGGTGGCCGTTACTAGGATTGGCAATTCACCGGACACAAATTAAGCAAACGCCTTCAGGCTCCCGACAGCCTGAAGGCGTTTCGCTTTCAGGTCGTTGAAATCCATTTTTGAAACAGTCAAATTGCGGGCAGACGAACGACAATTTTGGAAGACCACTGTGTCTTCAACCGTCGCCGAATGGCACTAAAAAACAGTGCTGATCGAGAGTGCCGTTATCGACAGATTCCATACGAGCACTCCTTGTTATCAGCCACGAATCGCATCCCACATCTCTTCGGATCACTGTTCCGCGTTAGCATTTGCCGGCAGTGAATGAGTGAAAATCCTCGAGCAGATCGAATGCCACGTCAGCTCAATCAGCCTTTTTTGAGTGCCACGGAACGACTGTTTCGGCGGTGACATGCACTCTTGGTTCGGAACGATTCGCCTCCGGATCTCATTCAGGTGACGACTTGAACGGCCGGAAGAGATCTGCGGATCAGCCTGTTGGCAGACTCGCCCCCAACGGAATTCGATGGCAAAATTTTGGCAGCCACTGCGAAGTGATCACTGCTCAAACCGGAAGTCCGAGACTGTTGATCACCTATTTGAAGCCGTCGTAACCGTCCAGCGAGCGACCTCGCAATCATCCGCACGGTCTACCATGCGGATGAGGTAGAAAAACGCAGGTTATTGATGGTGTCGGTAGAAGAATTCTTCTGGGCCGGGGCAGGGGTGAGCGAGTGCAATGAATTCTGTGAAGAGGCCATAACCGCGTTAGCGATTCTCGTTTGTCGGATGGCCGATCCGGAATCGCTCAGACTCCGCGAATCGAGTCGTCGGACGAATTACGAGAGCCCACTAAGTCATTCGTCCGTAAGAAACACAAACTGGCTGATGCTGGATCTCATGATGACGGTGACCGCTACGGTCTTGCGTTCCCCACGTGACAGGTAAGAAACGAACGCGACTCCGCGCCAGATGGACTCGCCCAGTGCTCATCCCCCAAGGGGAATTCTGCCAAGTCGAGCGTGACACATCGTTCAGGCAGCTCAATCCGTTTTTGGGGGGGACATAAATTCCTGATTCCCCCACAATCTTTAAGCGGATTACGCCAGATCGAATGCGGTAGAATCGGTTCGGTCTACTAGCCCATGATTTGCCGAGCCACGGGAATGACTCGGCTTGGGACGCCAGCAGGACGTATCGATGTCACCCGGTCTTGCACCCACGACGAAGTTCCATCAAATCACAACGAGACCACGTGGGTGCACGCGACTTCCATTTGATGAGGCTCCAAATACACGTAGCACAGATACGCTCGAAGTGGTCTGCTTGGAGGGGGAACTAACGATCGAGATTGCCTCTTATCTCACCAAGAAAAGAGGAGAATTCTTTCCGACAAAGAGGTTCAAGGCAAGTGGAAGGGATGCGACCACGAGTCAGGCTCAATGAGCAGGCTCATTGAGCAGGCTCGCTCTGGCAGCCAAAACCCGGTCTCGTTCCGCATAAATTTCTGCTAAAGCTTCAGGCCTGATACGCACTTCCGACTGTTGATGAAGACTGAATCCGGTTCCCGCTGGGATCAAATGACCCAAAATCACATTTTCTTTGAGTCCAACCAAGTTATCAATCTTTCCGGCAATCGCAGCCTCCGTCAAAACTTTGGTCGTTTCTTGGAAGCTGGCTGCAGAAATAAAACTCTCACTTTGAACAGCAGCCTTGGTGATACCAAGTAATTGAGTACTGGCCGTCGCCAACATCGGCGGTGCCGACTTTATTAAACTGGCGCCGGACGCCTCCAACTCGCGATTGACCTCTTCCAAGACCTCAATCGGAGCGACATCACCCTCTCGAAATTCGGAATCGCCAGGATCCGTGACACGGCGACTCGACTGAAGAGCTTGGTTGATCCGCCGAAACTCGAGGCGATCAATCAAGACACCCGGCAGCAAGGACGTGTCGCCGACATCATCCACTTTGACTTTCCGCAACATCTGCGAGATCACAATTTCGATGTGCTTGTCGTCGATGGCAACTCGCTGGGACCGATAGACCGTTTGGATTTCATGCAGCAGATACTGTTCCACAGCCTCTTCACCGCTGACTCGAAGAATGTCATGCGGCACGAGCGGGCCACGAACCAACGCATCACCGGCACGTACGGATTCCTTGGCATGAACGAGGAGTTGTTTCCCGTGCGGAATCGAATGCTCCATTTCGGTGCCGTCTTCAGCCCGCACGATAATCACTCGTTTTCCACGTTTTTTCTCCGCGACAAGCTCAACCTCACCATCAAGTTCCGCGATAATTGCCGGCTCTTTAGGTTTGCGTGCTTCAAACAATTCGGTCACTCGTGGCAGTCCGCCTGTAATGTCTTGGGTTCCAGCCGATTCACGTGGATTTTTAGCAAGAACAAAACCGGCTGAAACGATTTGACCTTCTTGGACTTCGATACTGGCTCGCTCAGGCAGGTAGTAAAAATCGAGTATCTTGCCAGTGGTGTCTTCCAAAATGATCTGAGGATGCAAGTCGCCCTTGTGCTCAATAACTGTCCGTCGCATGTTTCCGTTCGAATCCTTTTCCGAACGAATCGACTGACCTTCCACTAAATCTTCGAAGCGGACCCGTCCACCGACTTCACAGAGGATTGGTACGGAATGCGGATCCCAATTGCACAGAACCTGCCCAGCCTCGACCATGTCCATTTCCGCGACAGCGAGAACGGCTCCACTAGGAATTGTGTACTTTTCCAGTTCGCGATCCTTCGCATCAACAACGGTGATCTCTCCATTGCGTCCCAAGACAACGCTCTTCCCCTCGGAATTCACGACGCTTCGAATTCTTGCAAAGCGAACCTTTCCCGCTCGACGGATCTTAATTTCGTCTTCTTCGACCTCGTGGGACGCCGCGCCGCCGATATGGAACGTACGCATCGTTAGCTGTGTTCCAGGTTCACCGATACTCTGAGCAGCAATAATGCCGACCGCCAACCCCTCTTCAACCAATGACCCCGTTGAAAGGTCCATTCCGTAACACAGGCGGCACATCCCCAACTCGGCCCCACACGTCATCGGGCTGCGGACTTGGATCCTCTCCAAGCCCATTTTTTCGATGCTGCGTGCGATATCGACGGTAATCAATTCGTTCTCACCGACGATTAATTCATCGGTTATCGGATTGACAATATTCGTTCGGCTCACACGGCCGCGAATAGAGTCAATCAGACTGACTTCGACCTTTTCACCACGATAAACAACTCCGCGTGTAATCGTCTTGAGCGTTCCACAGTCATGGGTCGTGATCACCATGTTCTGACAAACGTCGGCCAATTTGCGAGTTAAATATCCGCTGTCGGCTGTCTTCAAAGCTGTATCTGCCAGCCCTTTTCTTGCACCATGTGTGGAGCTGAAGTATTCGAGAACCGTCAGGCCTTCACGAAAATTGGCTTTAATCGGTGTCTCAATAATCTCTCCGCTCGGCTTGGCCATCAGACCCCGCATTCCCGCGAGCTGACGAATTTGCTCCTGTCCACCCCGTGCACCGGAGTCAGCCATGAGATAAATCGGGTTGACATAGTCTCCGCCATCGCGAACATCGTTCTTGAAGGCTTCCATCATGGCGCCCCGAATCTCTTCGCTAGCGTGAGTCCACTGGTCCAAAACCTGATTGTAGCGCTCCTGAGCGGTGATGATGCCGCGTTGGTACAGTTTATCTCGCTTCAGTACTTCCGCTTCAGCCGTCGCAATCACAGATTCCTTATTCGACGGTGTCTTGAGGTCACTGGTGGCAAACGAAAGTCCACTTTGAGTGGATTCTCTGAACCCGCATTCCTTCATGCGATCCAACAGACGTATTGTCTGCAAACGTCCAAGTTCCAAGTAGCAATCCGAAATCACGTTGGCGAGGTCTTTGCTTTTCATCGTGTGGTTATAGAACGCCATTCCGTGAGGTAGAAAATCGTTGAAGACAATGCGTCCCACGCTGGTCTCGACGATTCCTCCAAGTGCCTTTTGCTCGCCACCTTCCCCCTTGAGTCGTCTATCCTTGGGCAATCGGATTTTCACGGTCGTGTGCAGAGTCACTTTGCCTTGTTGAAGAGCCGCATGCATTTCCAACGTTGTGGCAAAAATGATGCCGTCCCCTTTTCGGTCGGCTTTTTTCAGAGTTAAGAAGTAGCAACCCATCACAATGTCTTGTGACGGACTGATAATCGGAGCACCATTCGAGGGACTGAAGATGTTATTGGTAGACATCATCAGTGTTGTTGCTTCAACTTGAGCCTCAATCGACAACGGAAGATGCACGGCCATCTGGTCACCATCGAAGTCGGCATTGAAGCCTCGGCAGACCAGCGGATGTAAACGAATCGCATTTCCTTCAACGAGCGTCGGCTCAAACGCCTGAATGCCCATTCGATGCAACGTTGGTGCTCGGTTCATCAACACGGGATGATTACGGATGACTTCTTCAAGAATATCCCAAACCTCTTCTTCTCGCCGCTCTAGCATCCGTTTGGCGCTCTTAATCGTATCGGCATGTCCCAATTCTTTAAGCCGACGAATAATGAACGGCTGATACAGTTCTAGGGCGATTTTTTTCGGAAGCCCACACTGATTCAGTTCCAGCGTCGGTCCAACAACGATCACACTCCGTGCGGAATAGTCGACCCGCTTACCAAGCAAGTTCTCTCGAAACCGGCCTTGTTTTCCCTTGATCATATCTGTCAGAGATTTCAGCGGTCGATTCGATGAGCCCAGAACCGGTCTCTTACAGCGATTGTTGTCAAACAGAGCATCCACAGATTGCTGGAGCATTCTTTTTTCGTTGCGGACGATTACTTCGGGTGCATTCAGGTCAACCAATTTTTTGAGGCGATTATTTCGATTGATGATTCGTCGATAAAGATCATTCAAATCACTCGTGGCAAAATTGCCAGAGTCAAGAAGTACGAGCGGCCTCAAGTCTGGAGGGATGACGGGTATGCAGTCCAGCACCATCCATTCCGGCTTGTTCGGACTGTCCCGCAACGACTCGGTAATTTTCAAACGCTTGATCAGATCTTTTTTCTTCTGCTGACTGTTTGTTGTTTTTAGTTCCTGTCTCAACTGCGAGGAGGCACCGACTAAGTCAAACGAAGTCAACATCTTTTTAATGGCATCCGCACCCATTTCAATTTCAAATGTTGTTTCCCCGTACTTCAAACGGGCATTGCGAGCCTCCTCCTCAGAGAGAAGTTGGCCCTTACGAAGCGGTGTGTCTCCAGGATCGATAACGATGTAGTCTTGGAAGTAGATGACTCGTTCCAATGCAGTGGTCTTGACGCTTAAGAGCGCACCAAGACGGCTCGGCATGGATTTGAAAAACCAAATATGAACTACTGGTGCGGCCAATTCGATATGACCCATGCGTTTGCGTCGAACGCGGCTATGCGTCACTTTTACGCCACAACGATCACAGATCATCCCTTTATATTTCATTCCGCGGTATTTGCCACAAGCGCATTCCCAGTCCTTTTCTGGGCCGAAAATTCGTTCACAAAACAAACCTTCCCGTTCCGGTTTGTAGGTCCGATAGTTGATCGTCTCCGGCTTTTTCACTTCGCCGAACGACCAACTTCGTATGTCATGCGGACTCGCGAGACCGATTCGGATTGCCGAATATTCGTTGACGCGGTCGTATGTGCCTTCGGTAGAATTCACAGAAGATTCCTAAGATACGCAAATTGCGGACAGAGTGTTCAATCGCCAAACCTCAGATCACCTGATCGTGGTTTCGTTGCTGGAAGTTGCCAGCGTTGGTCCGATTCAGCGGTTAGATTTTTCAAGTTGCAGATTGAGGCAAAGACCACGGATCTCGTTATTCAACACCTCAAAACTGGCCGGTGTTCCAGCCTCTAACGTGTTCTCACCCTTGACCATTGATTCGTATATTTTCGTCCGCCCCTCGACGTCATCGCTCTTGACCGTCAATAACTCTTGAAGAATGAAAGCCGCGCCGTAAGCCTCCAAGGCCCACACTTCCATTTCACCAAATCGTTGACCACCAAATCGAGCTTTACCGCCGAGCGGTTGTTGTGTAATCAGTGAATAGGGTCCGGTCGCTCGTGCATGGACCTTATCCTCAACCAAGTGGTGTAACTTCAGCATGTAGATGTAGCCGACGGTCGTCTTTTGATCGAACGCGTCGCCCGTTCGTCCGTCATACAACTGAGCTTTGCCGTCCTCCGGTAGCCCCGCTTCCTTGAGCATGTCGATAACGACTTCTTCAGACGGGCTATCGAATACCGGACATCGAACCTTGAACTGCAATTTTGCCGCCGCCCATCCGAGGTGTGTTTCTAGAATTTGCCCGACGTTCATTCGGCTAGGCACACCGAGCGGATTCAAAATGATGTCGATCGGCGTCCCGTCCTCCAAAAATGGCATGTCCTCAACCGGAAGAACTTTCGAAATAACACCCTTGTTTCCATGGCGTCCGGCCATTTTGTCGCCGACGGATATTTGTCGTTTTGATGCGACATAGACCTTGACCATTTGTAACACGCCGCTCGGCAATTCATCGCCCCGCTTCATCGTATTCAGCCGCTGGTCCCGCAAATCGATGGCCTCTTCGACTGGAGACCAGTGTTCTTTAATGGCGCGTCGGCACTCCGCACGTTTCTGCGGACTGGAAATCTCTATCAATTCAAAGTTTCTGGTGAATTTCTGGGCGAAACTGCTGATTTTTTTCGTGTCGGTCAGGGAGTGAATTTCTTCGCCATTCTCGTCCTTTAAATGCTGGCCCCATGCTTTATCAAATTCCCGTGCGAACACCAAGAATTTTTCTGAGACGGCAACATTCCCAGACTCTTCGAGGGCTGCTATTTCCGCTTCAAACGCTTTACGTTCGACGTCACTCAGACTCATTCTCCGTGAAAATCGTTCGGCATGGATCACAATTCCTTCGGTTCCGCTTGGGACCTCCAGTGATTCATTCTTAACATCTTCCCCAGCCCTGCCGAAGATCGCGTGGAGTAATTTTTCCTCTGGCGTGAGCTCCGTTTTCACCTTGGGTGACACTTTGCCTACTAAAATGTCTCCCGGGGAGACGCGTGTTCCGATTTGAACGACGCCCCCTTCGTCAAGATTCTTTAATGCCTTTTCACTGACATTCGGGATGTCTCGGGTGAACTCTTCTCGTCCTAATTTTGTATCGCGGACTTCCACATCGAATTCATCAATATGAATCGAGGTATAAACGTCTTCCTTAACCAGACGCTCCGACAGAATGATCGCATCTTCAAAGTTGAAACCTTCCCACGACATGAATGCGACCAAGACATTTCGTCCCAGAGCCAACTCACCATTGGAAGTGGCAGCGCTATCACACAGAATTTCGTTCTTCCGGACGCGTTGTCCAACTTTGACGATTGGACGCTGATTCAGGCACGTTCTTTCATTGAGACCCGTGAATTTACGCAGAGAATAGATCCGGTCATCGACATCGATACGACAACTATCAACGTAGGTGACTTTTCCGGCTTTCTCGGCTCTCACGACCATTCCGGAACATTCCGCAACAGCCAACTCTAGCCCTGTACCAACCAGCGGCGTCTCTGTGATCAGTAGAGGCACCCCTTGCCGCTGCATGTTCGATCCCATCAACGCGCGGTTGGCATCATCGTGTTCCAAAAATGGAATTAAGCCTGCGGAAACACCGACCATTTGACAGGAGGAGACATCCGTATACTGGATCACGTCAGAGGATACCCAAGCGACGTCATCGTGATGACGTGCCATGACTCGAGGATCTGCGATCGCCCCGGCTTCTATCAAGGTGTCTGCCGGCGCGATGAATACGGTTGATTCCTCATCGGCGCGGAGCCAATTGACATCGTCGCTGATGCGTCGATTTTTGACGACTCGATACGGCGTAATCAGGAAGCCATAATCATCAATCTTGGCGAAAATGCTCAAACTCGAAATCAAACCAATGTTGGTTCCTTCCGGAGTTTCAATCGGGCAAATACGCCCGTAATGCGAGATGTGAACATCCCGAACTTCGAAACCAGCGCGTTTTCGATTCAATCCGCCAGGGCCTAGAGCACTCAACCGACGTTCGTGGGTCAGCGTGGCAAGCGGGTTAGTCTGATCAACCACTTGCGACAGTTCGCCGCGACCGAAGAAGTAATCGATCGCTGCTGAAACACTCTTGGGGTTGACCAACGTGCGTGGCGCCAAATCCTCGGCATCTTTTAAACTCATACGCTCTTGGACAGTTCGTCGCAACTTCAAAAAACCTTTGCGAATCTCATCGGCGGCCAATTCATCGATCGTCCTTAGTCGTCGATTCCCCAAATTATCAATATCATCGACATGGGCGGTATTTTCGCCCGTCCCTAATTTCGTCACGTATTTCACGGCGTTAACGACGTCCTCCGGACGTAATGTCATCTCTGTATCGGGGATGGTTTGATCAAATTTGCGATTGACTCGAAAACGGCCAACCCGTCCTAGGCGATACCGATTGACATCGAAAAATTTCTCATGAAATAGCTCTGTTGCTTTCTCGAGTTGAGGCGGATTACCCGGCCTCAATCGTTGATAGATCCGTAGTAATGCATCTTCGTGAGAAGACGTTGGATCCTCCAGAATACTCATTAAAGCCAGACTATTCGAAGGATCGTCAATAAACTCGACAGTTTTGATTGACGCCAGCCGTATCTGTTCAATCAAGGGCAGGGTCAATTCCTGACCTAATTCAGCGATAATTTCTCCACACCGTTCGTGTCCGGCGGGATAGACAATGTCCGTTGCGGCGGTTTTACCGGTCAAGATATCTGCAACATCCGCTCGGTTCGATTTGACAACCGTGGTCGTATAGAACAGCCTCACGAGCGATGCACTGTCACCGAACTCTGGTGATAAAGCTCGCAAAAACGTCATAGCGGGGAATCGACCACTCTGATCAATTCGCACACCCAGCGTGCCTCGCTTGCTGACGACAATTTCTATCCAACTTCCTCGCTCGGGGATCACTCGGCAAGAATATTGTTTTCGCTCTCCGGGCTCAGAATTCTGTACGAAATCGACCCCCGGTGATCGGTGCAATTGGCTGACGACAACTCTCTCCGAGCCATTGATGATGAATTCGCCTCCACCAATCATGATCGGCATATCACCGAGATAAACCTCTTCCTCAATCGTCGTTTCAGACTTCAACCGTAACCAAACGCGAAACGGCATCCCATAGGTCAGTCGCAACTGTCGACATTCCAAGGAGGAATAGCGGGGCTTTCCAAGTTCGTATTTAACATACTCTAAACGGTATCTCCCGTCGTAAGATTCCACCGGGAATATCTCCCGAAGAATTGCTTCTAATCCCCAATCAGCACGACTGGCGGAATCGACCGATGCCTGTAGAAACTTGGCATAAGAGATCGTCTGTATTTCCGTCAAATCAGAGATTTGAAATTGTTTCGAAGAGCCGAATGTTCGGATCTCGCGGGTACTGATGACACGCTCACTTGGTATTGCCATATAAATTATTTTCAGTACAAAACGGAGACGGTAGTTCGACTGACTCACCTAATCCCGCGAAAATCGCCGTTGATAGTTCGTGTGTCGAACGTTATCCAAAGCGATCAGGTGAGTAACGGGGAGCAGCACTGAATCGAATGGATCCGGAAAAAACGACTAGGCGCGGAGCAACCCTGCTGATGAGTGACCATCGGCAAGACGTCCGCGACCCGTTTTTTTAAATTATTTTACTTCGCAGGTAGCACCCGCTTGGTCCAGCTCAGCCTTAAGTTTTAAGGCATCTTCTTTGGCTAGGCCGGTCTTGATTGCCTTAGGAACGGCTTCAACCGCGTCTTTCGCCTCTTTCAGACCGAGACCGGTCGCCGCACGAACAACCTTAATGACGGCGATCTTATTTTCGCCAAAGCTCGTCAGTACGACATCAAACTCGGTTTTCTCTTCGACGGCAGCCACCGGTGCTGCTCCGCCTGCCGCGCCTCCGCCGCCCATCACGACGCCAGCTGGCTCAATCCCGTGAACAGTACGGAGATAGTCGCTTAGCGATTTGGCTTGAAGCAATGTCAGGCCGACGATCTGATCACCCAACTGCTGAATATTCGACTCGTAATTTACTTCCGACATATCTAAATCGTCCTCTCGTTCCAAACTCACCAACTCAAACAAACACAACAAAATAAGAAGCAGAGACCACGTCCCGACCTCAATCGCCGACCGTACTTCATGAATATCTTTGAAAAAACAGTTTTTTGAAACTGTGGTCGCTCATTTGAAGAATTATCTATCGAAATCAATCACGCGAGGCAACCGATTGAACCTGTGACGCGACAGCTTGGTAAGTGCTGGCAATTGACGAGGCAAGTGACGTACCAGGCGACAGGCAGTAGCCCGAGATTTGCGAAATCAATTCCAATCTTCCTGGACTCTTGCTCAAGGCTTCAACATCACTTTGATTCAGCGGATGCCCGTCCGCAATCCCTCCGCGAATCTGCAGGTCTTTGTTTTCCAGGACACACTTCGCCATAAATTTCGACAAAGTCACAATGTCGTCATGTCCGAAAACAACAGCCGAGGGACCGACGAGAACTTGGCCCGCACAGGTGATCCCCAACTCTGCCAGAGCACGTACCGCCACGGCATTTTTTACGGTCAGAAGATTGATTTTCGACTCAGCCATATGCAATCGCAGTCGATTCATGGTAATCGCGTTGACGCGTGAGGCGTCCACGACCAACATGTCGGGACCGAACGACTCAATGGCCGTTCGAATCGTATCGATCATTAATTTTTTAACTTTTCTACTCATGTTTTTTAACCGTTCCGATTGTGCGTCATCAAATCGATACTGTGATGCAAGGGGTCATTGTCCCAACAACCCCGACTCGTTTGAAGTACTGGCCCTTCGATGTGGATGGCTTGAGCGACCGCAAATATTGAAGCAGTGCTTGGAAATTTTCTGTTAACATTTGTTCGCTAAACGACAACTTACCGATGACACAATGAACATTGCCGCCGGTATCACATCGAAATTCAACTTTTCCAGCCTTGTATTCTTTAACGACCGCAGCAACATTCTGAGTGACAGTACCGGCCTTGGGAGACGGCATGAGTCCGCGAGGGCCTAATATTTTTCCGAGTGGCCCGACGACCCCCATCATGTCCGTAGCAGCAATGGCGACGTCGAAATCGAGCCACCCACCCTTGACTCGCTCAGCCAATTCACGACCACCCACGACATCTGCGCCAGCGGCCAAGGCTGCTTCTGCATTTGCCCCCTGTGCGAACGCGATGACCCGCTGACTTTTTCCGATGCCATGAGGCAATACGATCGAACCACGAACGATCTGATCGGCCTGCCTAGGATCGATTCCCAGACTGACACAAAGCGACACCGTCTGGTCAAATTTACAACGCCCGAGTTTTTCTGGCATACCGCCCTCGAGCGATTGCAATAACCGGACTGCTTCGACCGCCGGCAGAGCACTCTGATTGGCAGTCACCGACAATTGATGTTTCATTCGTTTCGAGTAGCGATGCATCACGGTCACTTTTCAGAAAAGACTACAAATCACTCCGCAACTCGTATTCCCATACTACGCGCGGTTCCAGTTATCATTCGATAGGCTTGTTCATGACTGCGGGTGTTCAGATCTTCAAACTTAGCCTTCACGATCTCTTTGACCTGAGCCACCGTGACCGTTCCAGCCACAGTCAACTTCGCATTGGGTGCGCCTTTGGCGATGGCAGCCGCATGCTTCAGTAACACCGAAGCTGGCGGGCTCTTCAGGACAAAAGTAAAGCTGCGATCTTCAAAAATCGAGACGACGACGGGAACGATCATTCCATTGAGATCGCGTGTCTTTTCGTTAAATTGAAGGACAAATTGACCTAAGTTAATTCCATGCGGCCCGAGAGCGGTACCAACAGGGGGTGCGGGTGTTGCCTTTCCGCCCGCAATTTGAACCTTCACCTGAGCCTTCAGCTTTGCGGCTTTTTTAGCCATGATTTTTGAATCCCGTTCGATGAATCTTAACCGCCAACTGAACTTAAACGCAATCAATTACGAATTTTCAACCTGCCAAGACTCAAGGTCAACCGGCGTTGGTCGACCGAAAATTTCGATCAATACGGTAACCTTGCCTGTACTTTCGTCCACGGTATCAATCATCCCCGCGAACCCTTCGAAAGCCCCTTCTTTAATCTTTACCGAATCACCACCCTTAAAACCGCATTTCATTACTGCGGCCTGAGGGGCAGTTGTCGCCTTCAGAGACAGAATCCGCTCGATCTCAGCATCCGCCAAAGGCTCTGGGTGACCGGAAGCGCCCGTGAAATCTCCGACACCGCCTGTATTCCGCACCAAAAACCAAGTATCTTCGTTCAGAATCATTTGAACGATCAAATACCCGGGAAATAATTTCTGCTCTGTGATCCGCTTTTTTCCAGCTTTATTTTCGACGATCTTCTCAACGGGAACAATGATTTCCCCGAACTGTTCGTCGTAGCCATCGCGTTTGACGCGTCTGGCCAACGTATCGCGTACAGACTTTTCGCGATTACTCTGCACCTTGACGACGTACCACTTCATTTCGGTACATTCGATGTTCGCAAAGTCTTTCATGATCTGTTCGTTCTAGGGCCTGCCGCAGCGATCGTCGTGGAAATTTCGCGTTGATGAATTTACTAAAACAGGTGTTGGCTAACACTTGATAAACGACAAACAAACTATTGCAAATTCAAGATGGACATGGCCCTCAGCACCGTTTGCCAGATAATATCACACATAAACAAGTACACACTCAGCGTCAACATGACGACCAAAACAACAACCGTCGTCTGCCGCAATTCTTCCCAAGTGTTCCACGTGACTTTTGTAGATTCCAACTGCACATCAATCAAAAATTCTACGAACGGCGCATACTGCACCACTCGAGAACAGAGCCATAATCCTAAGAGGAATGTCGTTCCCGAACACATGAGTGCGGTGTTTGTCCCGGACGCTGGATTGAGGATAAGATACATCCGCTGCGAGAGAACCGCTACGACGACTAAGCCAACCAATAGCGTCACGCGCCGTACCAACCGCCCCTGATTGGGTTTGTATCCGTGAAACCCAATTAAACATCGGAAAAAAGAGCTGTCTTGTGCTGTAATTCGCATTATTCCTGATCATCCGTGGATGCCCGACACAAACTCATTAGAGCGCCGAATTAACGGTCACAATATCACGGGCGGAGGGACTTGAACCCCCAACACCTGGATTTGGAATCCAGTGCTCTGCCAATTGAGCTACGCCCGTCAATGGCGTTCAGCCACAATAAACGATTTATTTTTTTCTCGTTTCTTTACAGAGCGTATGCTTGCGAAGACTGCTGTTATATTTTTTTAACTGCAATCGCTCGGTGCCTTTGGTTTCTTTGATGATGCGATACTGGCGTTTGCCGGTTTCGGTGCACTCAAGCCAAACGAATTCACGAGCCATTACCTGCCCCTTTCTAGGTCGTCGTATTTCCTTACCAGCGGCCAGCAACAGCGACAGGTAAAAACGCGGAATCGAAACAGCCTGCGTACGGGATATTTACGGAAATTACTCGAGAATTTTTGTCACCACACCGGAACCGACGGTTTTTCCACCTTCGCGGATGGCAAAACGAATATTGGCAGTCATGGCGATTGGTTTTCCGAGAGTAATCGAGACCAAGACATTGTCGCCGGGCATACACATTTCGGCACCGCCCAACAACATTGCCTCGCCAGTCACATCCGTCGTGCGGAAATAAAACTGCGGACGATATCCATTGAAAAACGGCGTGTGTCGCCCCCCTTCGTCTTTGCTCAACACATAGACCTGAGCCTCAAACTTGGTATGACAGTTGATTGACCCTGGCTTAGCAAGCACCTGCCCACGCTGTACGTCTTCTTTTTTAATACCACGAATCAGGACTCCGACGTTATCGCCCGCCCGCCCCTCATCTAATGTCTTATTAAACATTTCTACACCGGTACAAACCGACTCCTGAGGATCAGCGAGTCCCAAAATCTGGATCTTATCGCCAACCTTCAGAACCCCCTGCTCGATACGGCCAGTCACCACAGTCCCACGACCCTCAATCGAAAACACATCCTCGACAGCCATCAACATCGGCTTGTCCGTCTCCCGCGGTGGTTCAGGGACATTTTTATCGAGAGCATCCATCAATTTTCCGATGCACTCGTTAAACTTGGGGTCTGCAGGATTATCGAGAGCGCCCTTTGCGTTTCCGCGAACAATCGTAATGTCGTCGCCTGGAAATTCGTATTTATTAAGTAGATCGCGAATTTCCATCTCGACCAACTCTAACAACTCCTCGTCATCGACCAAGTCGCACTTATTCAGAAACACAACCAAAGCGGGAACATTCACCTGCTTGGCAAGCAAGATGTGCTCACGAGTCTGAGGCATCGGGCCGTCAGCAGCGGAAACAACCAGAATTGCACCGTCCATCTGGGCGGCACCGGTGATCATATTTTTGATATAATCAGCATGGCCAGGACAATCAATATGCGCATAGTGACGGGTATCAGTCTGATATTCAACGTGACTCACCGCAATCGTTACGGTTTTTGTGTCGTCGCGAACAGTCCCACCTTTGGCGATATCAGCGTAACTCTTGAATTTCGCCAATCCTTTGGCGGTCTGGACGGCTAGAATAGCCGCGGTCGTCGTCGTCTTGCCGTGATCAATGTGCCCGATGGTTCCTACGTTGACGTGCGGCTTTGTCCGCTGGAAGACTTCCTTTGCCATTTCTTAACGACCTCATTCTTTTTATTGATGTTCGTGACTCTAAATCCAAAAATCGAACCCACTTTACTGGCTGCTCAGCATTCTGCCTGCGTCCAACTACGCCAACGAAGCTGCCGATGGGACTTGAACCCATGACCTCGTCCTTACCAAGGACGTACTCTACCAACTGAGCTACAGCAGCACACCGAGCCCTAAGGATGATCGAAGCGAAGTCGTTTGTCAACCAAGCGGTACGCACAACACACGCGGCAAAACCGCTCCCTACTGAAAAAATATCAAACGGACGCCAAGTACGGCACACGTTTCAGGGCCGGAATTCATCGTTCTCAGCCGCGCTGTGACCAAAAAAAATTCAGCCTGCCAAGAACATTAAAAAGCGGGTGATGGGAATCGAACCCACGTGGCCAGCTTGGAAGGCTGGAACTCTACCATTGAGCTACACCCGCAGGCAGTTGCCTCAAACATTTTCCGGAAAACTTAAGCGTTATTAAAAATGGCGGGAGCAGGATTCGAACCTGCGAAGGCATTGCCACCAGATTTACAGTCTGGCCCCTTTGGCCGCTCGGGTATCCCGCCAACTAAGCCCAGCTTCTGAATCACCGAATTTACCGCGTCAGAAAAGGCAAAGCTAGCGGTGGGATTTGAACCCGCAACCACCGGTTTACAAAACCGGTGCTCTACCGTTGAGCTACGCTAGCCACGAAAACGCATTGTAATCGCCTCTAAAATACAGCAACCGAGCATCAGTCCGCAAGAGCGCCGCAGTTCGGTGCGATAAAGATTTTAGAGGCGATGTGGTCGGATGAGCGTCACGTTTCACGATCTGGCATATCGCCGGCGTGTGTGCGTGGGGGGGTGGGGGCGAAACGATTCAAGATCTCCTAATTATTTAGGAATCAATCACCGTCACGGACATGCTGCAGACGGACATGCTGCAGTGCGATTGCCATTTAGTTCTACGAGGTGAAAATGAGGAACGCCAGTCGATGGGGTATCCGAAGGCTAGAACCGACGGACGTGGGCATTTCTGGATCGGTTCATTCGAGACACAGCGGAGACTGCGGAAATTCGAGACTTTCGCTCGGATTGCGAACAAGCCCAACGCTGTGAGGTGTGTGGATCGTCTGTGGTGAGAGAGACGATTCGGAGATTTTTGGAGGGGCATCAGCATGCTCAGCGGCCGCGTCGAACAGGGCTTCACCGGTTGCAATCGTCCGGCGGAATCGATTCATGATATGGTAAATTGTCTTCGATTTTTCAGACAGGATTCCGTAGCGGTGAGTCGGGTGCCGAGCGGATCGATATGACGACCGACGTGTAGATCCGTCATTTCTCACGATAAGGTTTCCGTGTCATCCCGAACACGGACTGCTTGCAGATTCGGGGACGTTGATGGACTCTTTGTTTCAGCAGCCGCGATTCACGGTCGTCTCAATCATGTCGGATTTCGCATTGCGTTCGGCCTCATTCTGTGTTGAAAGGCAGGTTGTCGCGGGGATTCTAAGTGCTGGCCCGGAGGGAACGCGAGATGCAGATTCTTCTTGCCCAGGAGATCATCGACGTCTTGAAAGGCAGCGACTCCACTCAAGTCCGGTTGTCGTTGCATGGCGAATAGCGAAAGCCGGAGACGATATCGCCCACGCATGGACAACATCCATCGCGCAGACAAATTTCTCCCCGCCGGAACGTGATTCCTCAGCGAGTCCGGCAAGTCGTGCGTGACGAAGCAACCGCTCTCCCAAGAATTTGCTTGTGTTGTCAGACAGACTGTGATTGCTTGCCTCAATTACGGTGGCGACAAGACTCGAGCCACAGGAATACCACTCAGCCTCCGCAGAATGACCGACTTCGTTACCGGGGAACTCGACTTCCGTCCGCAAGACAGATCGGGTTGTGGATCAACGACGGGCTGAGCGTTCCGTTTCGGAACTCACATTGAGGGCAGAGGCTCGCTCGCCGGCGATTTCCTAAATCTCTCTCGGTGCCTCGGATGCAAGCGAATCTCGAAACGTCTCCCGCAAACGCAGGATCACGACCAAAGAGACAAGTGCCGAGGCCATCATGTAATAGGCAGGGGAAAGGTCGTCGTGGGTACGTTCAACAAGAAAGGTCAAGACCATCGGCGTTGTTCCGCCGAGGATACCAGAGCAGAGATTATAGCTAATGGACAACGCGCTGCAGCGGACATGTCCCGGGAAGGCTTCGACCATGGTCACCGGCACGACTCCCAAAAACAGCCCGAGCAGTATGGCGAATCCCATTTGGCCAAACAGAATCAACAAAACATTGGGGTGGTGCATCGCCCAGAACAAAGGCTGAGAAAACAGCAGGACGCCGACAACCGATCCGAAAAGGATGGGTTTCCGTCCCCAGCGGTCGGAGAGGGCACCCGCGAATGGGATCAGTACCAGCAAAACAATCATGTTCAAGGTATTAATGCTCAGGGCTTCCGAGGAGCTAATATGGACGACTTGTTGCAGATACGTGACCAGGTACACGAAAACGGTGTAAAAGCTGACCGCATTCAGGACGTTCAACCCGGCGATCCGCAACATCGCTCGCCATTCGCTGCGGAAGGCCTCCAAGATCGGCGATCGAGTGACTTGCGGAACTTTTTGGATCGCGATCGGCTCAGCGATCTGTTCCCGAATGTACAACCCCGCGATGCCGACCCCCAGTCCCAAGATGAACGGCACGCGCCAGCCCCAGGCGTGAATGGCATCGGCCGACAACAGCGAGGTAAGCAGGGCTCCCAGTGCCGAACCCAAGACCATTCCGGCCACCGCTCCGAACGCACTCCAACTGCCGGCGAAGCCGCGTTGATTTGGTTCGGCGGCCTCGACGAGGAATACAACGGAGGTCGTGTATTCACCTCCGACCGAAACTCCCTGCACCATTCGCAAGATCACCAGCAGCACTGATGCGGTCACGCCGATCTGGGAGTAATCCGGCAGAACGCCGATTAGGAAGGTCGGGATGGCCATCGTAATTACTGAAGCGGTGAGGGCCGCTTTACGGCCAATTTTGTCCCCGATATAGCCAAACACCAAGCCGCCGATTGGCCGCATCAGGAAACCTGCGGCAAACACGCCGAACGCCGCGATGAGTGAGGTGTTAGGGTCATTCGAAGGAAAGAAGTGCCGACCGATGATCGGTGCGAAATAGCCGTAAACGGCGAAGTCGTACCATTCCATTATGTTCCCGACAAGGCCCGCCAAAAACGTCCGACGGCGTAAGGCGATGATCTGTTTTTCTTCCATCATGTCACCCAATATTCCTGCAGATAATCTTGTCCCCGTCGGCCGTTGGCAATGGCTCTACCCAATAGCGAGGTACGATTATCGGGCCGGCTCCACGGAAATCGCAAGCTCGAATGAAGGCAAGAGTGTCGTTGGCTCCGGATGCCGATGACATCTTTCGGTCAATCGCGTAGCCCAGGCGACTGCAACGAAATTGGGATGGAACACTGCAGCATCGATTTCGGGAGCAGTGCATTCGTGGGCGATCAGACCAAGCCCCTCAACCTTTCTAGATGCCCGTGCGAATCTAGAAAAGTAACCGCGACGAGCTTGATCTGCTCAAGACATTTGGCGTGTCGTAAAGACGGGTCTCAGCGTCCGCCGCCGTTTGCATTGGCGAAAACAACGGCCACGGCGGCGGACCGCGGTACAGCAGAATTTTCCTCACGTTCAGATGCCGACCGTTAGCGGTTGAGTCCGGTCGACAGGTTCGGCCTTCTTTTCTAGGAGTCGCCTTCCTAAGAGCCTGTTGAACAAGGCACTGAGGGAGGACGGAAACAACACCCCGCAGATCCATCAAAAACTGATGAGTGCGCAGCTGGACTCCGTTTGATTTCCCCTAGGAGCAATTTCCCGCTCCAACATGTCCTCGTAGTAAATGTGGCACTTTTCCTCGGCCTCCCCTTCCACGTCCGAGTCGCCAAACTCATCTCGGATATGAAAACATGTGCCGTAAGCCCCTCAACAGCGATGTTCAAGGACGTAGACATCTTCGATTTGGTGAAGTTCGATAGCCGCTTTGAGGTGATCCTCGAAGGTTTTTTCCAGTGACTGTAATCGACGGGATTTCCGTTGCCGTCCTTGGCTCCCGGGGCACCGAGGGCCGCACCTGCAAAAACAATGTATCATAACCTTTTTCCAAATTGTCGTGTCTCATGAAATGCACGATGTCGTCGCGCAGACGAAAATCCATGCAACTCAGCCGAAGGACCTTTCCGCGTGGAGGCGCGATTATGACATGTCGTGTCCCGAAGTCAGACGCATCATCGTCATTCTCATTGTTTCCGCGAGTCACCCTTCGGCGGCAGAACGATCGCACGCGTCGAGCCTCGATCATTGACCTATCGTTGGAAATGCTCGACGTTGCGACTTTCGGGCATTGATTTGTTTGACCGCCGATTATTGAAAGTCGGAGCGTAAATCATTCGATTCACCTTGAAACAACCCTCAGATCATTGAGGCGGAAAATTTTCAAGACCACCGATTTGGCTTTTTGGGGAGCCCTCATATGGCGGCACGAGCCATGAATCGGAGGAATCATGACTGACCGTAAACGACTTCTAGATCGATCCGCTACATCGGCCATGGGCCTGGCGATCCTTCGCATGGACAGTCCTTGTGTCTCCTGATCCAGGGGAAATAAGTGGTGATTCTCAGGGCATTACGAGGCGAGATTTTCCAGAATGTATTCCTTGTATCTACGTCTGGGCCTCATCGATTCCGTCGATCTCTCTGATTGATTTTTCGGGCGTGTTTATCGACAACGCGCAACTCACAAGCCGTTGAAGCGGTAACAGTTGTCTACAAGGATCGAGACGGTCTGACCCGAAAAATGGGGAGGGGATCGGGGGGGGGCATCGGCGTCGGGATCGAATTGCACTACCGGTTTCGTATCCTCGGCGAATGCGGTCGGAGCTGTTGAAGATAGCGACGGGCAAAACTGTTTCTCCCCGTTGCTGCGAGTCGGTCATCGGGAGAAGGGATTGGACCGCGTGACCTGTACAAGAGATACTCGCCCTTTGAAATTGTTGGACGAATACTTTTTTTTGGGCGGATAAAGGGGCACAATCGTGCATTGCGTGACTCGCCGATTCCGCGAGTCACATTCGTGGTTTGCAACGCCGGAATGTTCCACAGAGGATTGCCGCAGTCACCGAGAAATGTCCACTCACGTTCGGTGGATCGATATCTCGAACGGAGGGACGCGCCATGAGCGACGACTGGGACGACGGCGGCTATATCGACTGCCCCTTTTGTGGCAAAACCATGCTTGAAGATGCCGAGTACTGTCCGTCGTGTGATCGTTGGTTGACCAGTGAGGGCTTGCCGAAACAGGATCCGCCACTGTGGATCATCATTGGCATCGTGCTCTGTTTGGGGATCACTCTGACGTGGATTCTGAGTCCGTGAAGAGTGGTAGGATGACACGGACTCTTACAGCGTCTTGAGGTACTCCAGCAACGCCCGCTTCTGTTCGTCGTCCAACTTATTGGGAAACGTGTGGCCCGCAGGGCTCTTGCCGGGAAGTGTTGTGTCAAAATAACGGCGGCGATGCGCCGCGGACTTCACGGTTGAGGGGACTTTGTCGAAGGTCTTGATCTCCAGTCCTACATTCTGTCTGTCGTACCCGTCTTCGGTTCGCTTCCAGACGATGGGACGAGCGTCCGGATGGAGAACGTGCCACAGTGTGGGAACCGATCCGTTGTGAAAATACGGGGCACTGGCCCAAATCCCATCGAGGGGCGGGGCCACGTATCCGACGGGATCGAGATCGACGAGGTCCGCGCCAAACCGGCTGATCCAACCGTCCTTGACCCACTGGAGATGTTCCCGAGTCAGCGACCGAAAACGCAGTGGATCGGTTCCCACGTCCTGCAGATCAATCGTTACCTGATCGTACTTGCTTTCGGAGCCGTAGCTCCCGTGGCAGCGGGCACAGTGACTGAAGAAGACGGGTTCGCCGATGGAGGCGAGTTCGCGGTCGATCTGGAACGGATACCTTGGCGGTTCGAGCGACTCGATCCAGGCCAGAATATCGGCGAACTGAGGTTCCCACTCGGTGAGCGTTGCGAGGGAGACTCTTGGCAATAAGAGGAACTGCATCAGGGGTCGAGGCGTCTTGGGAGCGTGACCGTCCGCATAGAGAGATCTCTTCTTACGGACGTTCCAGAATGGTGGCGCATCGAGATCATGATGGATCAGCGGCGGGAGTTTGCGGTTGGTGTCCACGCTCATGTCAGGATTGCGGTACGTTCCCAGGACGACTCCAAAAATGACGGCATTTGTGGTCCCATCGGTTGTACTGAGCGGAAGCTGTAACGTCGCCAAATCCAGATGCGAGAGCTTCTTTCGTTGTTGCAGTTTGATCAATCGGACGTCCTCCGTCAGTGTCTGCAACGCGATATGAGAATTCGGCAGACCCGGGATTACGTGTCCTGCGACCTTGCCTCCGTGACAGGCCAAGCAGTTCATGGTCCACGTTCCTTGCTCATCAAGAACGTATCCGAGCGGCTTCGATTGATGTGTGCTGCGGCCCTGTTCCGCCGCGTCCTGTCCAGCCTCCGCTGTGTCCGTGATCAGGCCGTAATACGAAAATGTCAACCGGCGTCGCATCGCGGCGTCTGCTTGTCCGGCCGCCGACCGTTCCGGTTCGGGCCATGTTGTCCAAAGTTTTCCGAGGACCTCCTCATCGAAATCCGGGGGCAGAAATGGATGCGTCCGTAGCGCGCGAAATCCTCGCGCGGCGGGCGACTGATTCTCAGCCAGCGACAACGCGTCTGCTGAGAGTAACAGCAAGCACGTCGAGAAGAGCAACACGGAACGCGACGGGAGTGACACGAATTCCACCTTCGAAGGATCCGCCAGATTTCAATGACCGCCGGATTCTAGTCGAGACACCGAGGCAGGCGAGTGGAATGTACACTCGAAAACGCGGATGGGCGACTTGAGGTGCAGATCCCGCTAGACTCTGGGCACGTGCCGATGTCCTCCACAACACGGGACCGATTCCATGTTCCTTGAACGTGAGCCCGAATTGCCGTGAATCCGATCCGAGATGTTGAACCGACTCGTTACGAATTGACGCTCCTCCGGGCGTTGGCTCGGGAGTTCCCGAACATCGATTCGGCATTCGCTGAGATCGCGCGGTTGTCGGCGGTACTCACGCTCCCGAAGGGGACCGTACACGTCATCAGTGACATTCACGGTGAAGACAAAAAGCTGCGACACGTCATCAACAATGCTTCGGGAACGCTGCGACCACTGGTCGAACGCCTGTTTCAGCAGCGAATGGAACCTTCGCAGTTCCAAGAGTTCCTGACGCTGATCTTCTATCCGGCCGAGGTCACGCAGCGGCTGCAGACGACTCTGACCGATCGCGAGGAACTGCGCACCTTCGCGCGGCGGACGCTGCGGCACCAGTTCGAGTTGGTGCGAGTTCTCGCATCACGCTACAGCCTGAAACGTACGATGCAGGTCTTTCCTCGGGAGTACACGGATCTGTTCTCCGAGATTCTGCATGAGCGGTTTAATGAACGCGGCCACGAGTTCGTTGAGGCGATCGTCGATGAGTTGCTGTCGCGTGGCCGAGCTTTGTATCTGATTCACATCACAGGCCGACTCATCCGTAACCTTGCGATTTACGAACTGATTATCGGCGGCGACTGCTGGGATCGTGGTTCACGAGGCGACCGTGTCGTCGACTACCTGCGGAACCAGCCAAACGTCTCGTTCATCTGGGGCAACCACGATATGGCCTGGCTCGGTGCCGGGTTGGGGCATGAGGCCTTGATCTGCCAAGTGCTGCGTGTCTCGCTGCGATACCGTTGTCTCGGTCAACTTGACGAGGGCTACAGTATCCCGCTCACACCCCTAGAACATCTGGTCCGCACGGTCTACGCTGACGATCCGGCGGTCCACTTCCAGCCGAAGCATGGCGGGATGCGTGAGGATCTAATCGTGGCTCGGATGCAAAAGGCGGCAGCCATCATGCAATTTAAGGCTGAAGGGCAGATGCTGCTGCGGCATCCGGAATGGGAGCAGGAGCACCGTCGTCTGCTTCACCGGATCGATCATACCCACGGGACGATTGCCGTCGATGGGGTGACGTATCTCTTACAAGACCGCCTGTTCCCGACGATCGACCCAGCCGATCCGTACAAGTTCTCGCCCGAAGAACAGGTGTGTCTAGAGCGGTTGAAGCACTCGTTTACTCATAGTCAAAAGCTTGGAGAGCACTTGCGGCACATTGTCAGTAACGGCTCGATGTATCTGCGACGAGACGACCATCTGATCTTTCACGGCTGCGTTCCCTGTGATCCGCGTGGCGAGTTTCTACCGATGGTGATTGAGGGCGAACCATTCAGCGGCCGGGCGATGTTCGATGCCATCGAGCGGGTGGTCATCCGGGCGATGGAGACGCGGCAGGAGCAGGACCTCGATCTGCTGTGGTACTTGTGGAGCGGGCCACGTTCGCCCCTGTTCGGGAAGGACCGCATCGCAACGCTCGAACGCGACTTCATCAACGACAAAACCACACACCACGAGACCAAAGATCCGTACTTCGCCCTGATCCACGAGCCGTGGTTCTGCGAAAAGGTGCTCCACGAGTTCGGCGTCGATCCCGCCCGTGGACTGATCGTCAACGGCCATGTCCCCGTAAAAATCGAGGAGGGTGAATCGCCGATGAAACGCAGTGGAAAGGCGATCACGATCGACGGAGCGTTCTCGGAAGCCTACGGTGATCACGGCTTCACGTTGGTCCTCGAATCCGGCCGAACGGTGCTCGCCAAACATCATCACTTCGAGTCGGTCGATGCCGCCGTACGAAACGGATTGGACATCGTCCCCAGCATCACCGTCGTCCGCGAATGGGACCCTCCGCGCCGCATGGCCGATACGGAACGCGGCGACCAGTTCCGCTGTGATATCACCGCGCTCGAACGCCTGATCGAACACTATTGCAACAACGACCTGCGTCAGGATGATTGGAGACAGACCGGTCCGTCGTGAGCGACATCGGGGGCCCCGAGGAGGGCCGATTGGAATGCGTCAGACTAGCACATGGGGGAGGCGTAGGGCGGGTCAATACGACCTCGCGGCAGGCATTGAGACATTCGGCCGCCGTTTGAATGTCCACTGAGAGGCCGGCCGGTCACACGCTTTTCGGTGACCGGACGGCCTCTTCATTACCGATCCTCAGAATAAAAGCGGTCGACGTCGTTTCAAATCATTGCGGTCCGCGATTCGCGTCTCATGATTGAGCCCCTCGATGGATTTTCCGCCTGCTCTCCGGATCGGATAGGACACGATTTTAGGCCCGACGAGCGATTGCTCGTCGCCATCAAAACTAGACTCTGAGGTGGTCGCCTTCTCGTCGTTTTCGAGGCCGGGTGGCGGCTGCCCACTGGTTCTCGGTAGCATGTCGCGACCAGAGTCTGAGAGCCAATTTCCATCAGGGTTCACGCCACTCGGTCAAACAGTATCGGAACAGGCGGACCCTCGAAAATCTCGCAACACGAAGCACGCAATACGTCTGCAAGATCAGACTCAGTCGTAGGAAATCGGGTCTATTTCGACAGAGTGAGCGATCCCTTGTTTCTCCACACATGGCCAACACACTTCGACTCGTCCACTTTCCGGAAACACAGAAATTTTCAAAAAATGTGTGTTCGCCTCACACGCCGAAAAATGGCTCTCAGCCGCCTGCAGCTGACCGTTGCCTTGTTGGCCCTGTGCCTGCCGCTGCCTGGCTGCTTCCGAGCGAAAGACTCGAATGCGATGGCCACGGGAGACAAGGCATCGTCATCGACCACGGAGCGTGCGATCGGCGATTCTGAGCAATCAGCAACAGTCCACTCCGCGGATGTGATCATCGTCGGTGCCGGGATTTCGGGATTGTCAGCAGCACTGGAGCTCGGACGAGGTGGAGCCAACGTCACTGTGGTTGATATGTCGTCCGTATTCGGTGGACATGCCGTGATGTCTCAGGGGGCGATCAGCATTGTGGCGACACCCGCTCAGGCTGCGGCAGGTATTCAGGATTCGCCGCAACTGGCGTTTCAGGATTTTCACAATTGGGGTGGTGATCCGGACTCGGACTGGGTGCGGTATTACGTCGAGAATTCCCGCGGCGAGATCTACGACTGGTTGGCCGAACTGGGTGTGCATTTCTCTGAAGTGTTGGCCTCGTCTGGCAACTCGGTCGCACGGGAACATCAGCCGCTGGGACGTGGGATCGGACTGGTGACTCCGATCTATCGGGCATGCCTCGAACTAGACACGATTGACTTCACTTGGAATAGCAAAGTCGAACAACTTGTGACAGAAGCGGGTCGTGTGGTCGGAGTCCTGATTCGCGACATGCGGACTGGAAATGAACGGGAGTTGCGTGGTCGGGCGGTCGTGCTGGCGACGGGCGGGTTTCAAAGCAACCTGGACATGGTGCGAGAATTCTGGCCTGCCGAGTTTCGTTTTCCCGAACGGATTCTGGCCGGTTCCGGGATGAATTCCGTGGGGCATGGTCATCACCTGGCTCAGGCCGTCGGCGGCGATCTCGTTCACATGGATTACCAGTGGAATTACTTTACGGGCCTGCCAGATCCGCGTTATCCTGGCAGCAATCGGGGGCTGAATGCGACAAACCTGTACGGTATTCTGGTGAATTCTGAAGCCAAACGTTTCGCAAACTTCCATGGCTGGGCTAAGGAGGTCATGCCCCTGTTCCTCAAGCAAAAGCAGATCACCGTCTGGTGCATTTTTGATGAGGCCAGCAAACCCTTCTTCAATGTCTCGGGATCGGACTGGGGCGACTTCAAAAAAATTGACACGCTGATCCTACAAAATCCGGATCTGGTCAGCCGAGCGGAGACTCTCGAACAACTGGCAGAAAAAGCAGGCCTACCAGCAAAAAGCTTGGTCGAGACAGTGACGCGTTACAACGAACTGGTGGAGCAGGGCGACGACCGTGATTTCGGTCGCTTTGGTCCAGGAAAGTCGGCATTTTCAAACAGTGCTTCACCACGGATCGCCATGCCTCCGTTTTACGCCATGCAAACATTTGCCCTGACTCGCAAGAGCATGGGTGGCGTGGCGATAGACCGACAAACTCGAGTTCTCGATACGCGGAAGCAACCCATTCCTGGACTGTATGCAGTGGGTGAATTGGCCGGCTTGGCCGGCATCAACGGCAAGGCGGCTTTAGAGGGAACATTTCTAGGTCCCTGTATTATGATGGGCCGCGTGGCCGCGCGATCTCTATTGACAGAACTTTCCATACCACCTCAACAGACCGCCAACGCCGCTTTGCGTTGCGTGGATTGTCACGACATCCCCGACCTGCTCTCCAAGCCGCGACCTGGCTATTGGCACTTCGAAAAAGTTCATCGGGTTACCGAAGAACGGAACCTCGACTGTCGGCATTGCCATAGCGATCTGACACCGTATCGAGTGGAGTACCATACGATCGACCGTCAGTCGTTGAATGCGAGTTGTGTTGCGTGCCACGTGGCGCAGGAATGATCTGGGATCCCGTGAGATCTTGGCACCTGACCACCAATGGTGCAGAGAGTCTCGCCGAGTTCTGCTGGCACGAGTGACGTCCCAAGACGCTTTGTGAAGGGCTTGGCGATCGCCGAAAAACACGTCATTGGTCAACAACATCACGATGGGAATCAGGTCATCGACCGCTCGGATGGACTTTTGATGAGCCTGTGACAGGTTGCTTCGTCGTCGGTTGGAAGCTCTGTGTTTTATCCTCGAGGCAAGGACAGCAAGCGATCGTCTTCGGCCGCAACAATCTCACAGCGTCACCAAAGTCCCCGCCGCTGAATAACTCCAATCACCGTTTGGAAACTACTGTGGGAGAAGACGACTTTGCTTCTATTGGTTTGGAGGTCATTCCGAAAACACGGAGCATGTTCGGCGTGATGACATTCGTGCAACCCGCGGCGTTTGGATGAATCCCATCGGGGCACAGACTCGAAAAATTGTTTTGGGTCGGCTTTCAAAATCTTTGACCCGTGGGTGTCATGATCGATGAGTGTCAAGTGGCGCTCAGTCGCAATGTCTCGATACATCTGGTTGTACGCCTCAAATTCCGGTCGCGCCGTCAAGTGAACTCCTGTTGGCGGATTCATCACCATCGGAATCATGTCGCAAGACGTGTTGGCCAGAATCAGACGATCGACCATGATTACCAGATTCGAACGCGTTTGTGACACGGGCATCGAGGTTCTCCGATCCCCACTGTGACCACATCTTTGATTGTCCGCTGTTGACGACCGTCGCCCGTGCGGGATAGCGTTGGCTCAGTTGCTCTGCACCGTGTCCTACCCAAACGCCTCTTGCCGTCAGACTTGTTCCATAAGTCACCACGGTCTGTTTTTTGCCCGCCTCACGGTTGGGAGATCAGTTCGCTCTTCTCCCCACTTGACTGACAATCGAAAAGAATCGAAGAAGAACGGCGGAACCTGCGGTCGAGACGCTGCGTGTTTTGAATCTGCCTGAACGATTCCGAGGTTAACCGCAGTGCCGCGAATCTCGTCGCCATGAGACACCAGCACCAGCGGTCTTGAGCCAAACTGTTTGGTTGCCAAAGCGATCAGTCAACGTCTCCGTGACACCCGCCGTTAATGAGGCTGTTCGATGTTCGGAAGTCTTACGACAAAAAAACCTCAGCTGTCTCACACGCGGAGATCATTGGCTGATCCCGGAACGTGAAGGGTGAGACAGGTCTTGCCGGCGTTCCGTATTGCCTGACGATCATTCGTATCCGAAAACAGGACTAGACCTTGCCGTGTGGAGAGCCGTTTCGGGTGGCCGTGGTGGCCAGCGAGAATCCGTCAACCGCTCCCGCACCGTGCCAACTCCAGCCCCCATGTTTCTGCAATACCCCACGCGTTGATATCACTATTCCAACTCTGTGCGGGTGCGGAGTTGGGTCGATGGACAAGTTCAAGACACTCGATGACGGATCCGGCGTAGAGCGTGCGTGTTGTGTGATCCACTCCGGAAACGCCGTTTCATTCGGGTGACAATTTATTCAGTCGTCTCTTCAGCAAACCGTCGAGTTTGTTTTCAAGCAACCCCTCAAGCGCGGTGCCGCCCACTTGTTTTGCGATGTCTTTCAGAATACGCATGTCGGGGCGCGGTCGAGAAAGCGTCCCGCCGACGGGAATACGAATCGACTTTCCTTTTAATCCCTTCAATAATTTGCGGTCGGCAACCCAATTGTCCGGGATAGCGACATCAATAATCAGATCGAGTGTTTCATCCATTCCAACGGAACCGCTGGTCTGGAACATCACATCTTTGATCTGGAAGACAATGGTGTCGTGGCGAATGCGTCCCTCCGCAAGATGGAAAGGAATTGTTTGATCGGGCATCTCCATCCAGATGCGATCGCGCGCCGGGGGGAGTGCAGCACGCTGGCGGATCAGGGATTGAATGCGATCGATCAGATCGATCAACTGCATGGAAAATGGCCCGGGGCGAACCTGTGCGGTGTGAATGGCAACGACCCCACTCATCTCACCCGTTGACGGAGTCATCATCGGCAACGAGCCGTCGACAAGATCAAGCGACACTCGACCGTCGATCTCCGCCGCATCGGCCAGTAACGGGAGCACATACTTGAGCCAAGATCTGCACAGGGCCGGCGACAAGCGGACTTGATCAATCACTTTTTCCTCTGGTAGAGAAATGATTGCCGGTGAAAGATCCAGTCGAATCTGTGGCGAAAAACGCAGATGTCCTTCGCTGACGACGGTATCGAGCAGAGCCAATTGGCAAACCCCCCTTTCGAGCGTCGCCGACACGTCTGCAGGTCCTGCCATCAGTCCATAAAGACGAGCCGAAGTCCAGCCGATTCCTGCTTGGCCCGCGAGGTCGGACAGTCCGGAGATTGTGGATCCGTCGGGCGGTGTCGAACCCTGAGGATCGCGTGCGTGATTCGGAATCGAAACGGGGGTTGTCGGAGCCTGACCGGATTGCGTCGTGACCAGATTCGCCGACAGGCTTCCCAAGGACCCCCGCAGTGAAAAGGATCGTTGACCTTTGCCGGATAACTGAACATCCTGACCCAGTGATTCACCGAATCTCTGAATCAAAACATCCCAGTCGTATTTGAACTCTCCTGTCAGATCAACACGCTGTGTGCCCGAAGCCTTCTGCAACGTTCCTTGGGCATCCATTGCGAAGCCCTCGGCAGCGATCAACGCCGTATTAAGCTGCAGATCATCGGACGCACTGTCATAGGCACATTGTCCGGCGATTCGCAAATTCGGTTCATTCCACAAGACATCCCATTGAGGTTTTTGACCGATCGCAGTCCTTGGCGTCGAGACGACGAAGTTTTGAATCGTTGTGTCGAGATCACCACGCGAAATTTGTCCGTCTTCGGTAAAACGGGCGTTCCCCTCTAACGCACCGGCGAAGTGATACACCGCAGTTGTCGATCGGGGATTCGTCCAGCGGGAAATTTTGTCGAGATCGGCACGATACCCCGTGTTGCCGGACAGACGCACGAGGCCCCCGGCTGGTGTCAATCCGATCGCCAAATTCTCGATGCGACAGGAAATTGCACTGCAGGCCAACGTGGAGAGAGGGGAAGACCATTCCAGTTCCTCGAACTTCCAGACTCCCGACGTTTCCCATTGGAGCAAAGGTTCCATGGCAATCCACTCCGGACCGCGTGCCTCAAGCCCCTCGATAGAGACGGACACGTGTTTCACTTCCACGTGTTTGATGGCGGCGACAAGATTCGCTTCCAGCGTTGTGTTCCCGCGGAGATTCCATCCGGAGAGGGTCCCGAATGGCCGGATTCGATTCTGCCATGTCTCCAGATTCCCGCTGAGATTCACGGTCACAGGCAACGCCGTCACGGGAGATGTCTGATGAAATTTCAGAGGCTCGGTCAATGCGGCAGACATCGCATCGTCACCACTCATCAGCCGTAGCGTTCCGGAGTCGATTTGCCGAAGATGTGTTTCACCGTCCGTGAACCCCACGGCCGTCCCGACCAGTTCGAGATGCTTTTCTTCCCAGACGTTGTCCGACGAGACATTCCATTGGAAGTCGTCGAGTTGAACCGTTGTGGTCATCGAAATTTGGTCGTGCAAATCACGTGTGATCGTTCCGCTCGCCTGGATTTGGCCAGCGATCCTGTCTGCGCCGAGATCGACGAACCGCTCGAGTTTTTTTGCTAATTGTGTTAAATCACCTGTCGCCGTGAGATGCGCGTTCGTCCATGTACCGCCGCCCGAAAGGTTCAAAAATTCCGATCGGCAGGACAGTTGATCGATGACCAAGGATCCCTCCTGTCGAGACGCTTGAATGTTAGCGATCAAAGGATTTTTCCATGCGATGGACTGGCCGAGATTCAACGCTTCTAGGCCGGAGAGCGACGCGTCACCCTCCCAACGTCTCAGGCCGTCTGTTTCTTGACCCTGTAATTTAAGCTCAAGGCGACCGGCCGTGATTTGGGTCCCCTGCCGAATTCGCAGGGTTTGTGGCAGGATCAGGGCGAGTTTTTTCAGATCCACGAATCCGGAAATCTGAAAATCGTCTTCCTCCGCGGCTGTTTCCACGACATGAAAACCGGCCGGTTCCGTGAACGCCGTTCTCGGGATGACTCCCGTCGCCGATAATTCACTCACATCGGTTGAGAGTTTGGCATCATCGAGGACAATCCGATCGTTTTGACTCAGCACATTTCCACGGAAAGTGATCCCCTCCAGCACGATTCGGTCATTCTTCAACAGTGTCAGTCCGGCCAACCGAAACTGCTTCACGGCGAGCGTACCGCTCCACCCCCAATCGAACGATTCCTCGGTTGGCAGAAAATCGACATTCGCATCCGCATCTAGATCCCCCGCCAACTCAGCGAACCGCTCGAACCGTGTGAGCAATGGCCGCAGTTTGTCTAATTTCCATCCCTGAGCCTGAAGACGGATCTGCCGACGATCCGTGGTCGCAACATCCCCGGGCTGTGCCGCGGGCCGACTCAAGCGAACGGATAACCAATCGGATTCGGTCGTTCCTCCCCGACTCTGAGCGGATGTTTCCAATTTTGGTTCCAAGATCGCCGGTGGTACGTCCCCGACGGTCAACTCCAAAACATCGATTCCAGCACTCGTCGAAGTCATCACTAAAGAGATCGGCGCAATCGTCGTCCGACAACTGAGAGTCTTGTCGGCAAGCTCAATTCGAGCATTGACAATCGCCAGTTCGAAAGCCGGAATCGGTGTGCCGCTCGACGGACTAGAGTTGAGCTCTGTCAAGAGATTTTCGAAATTTGAGCTGTCATTCGCAAGGGCAACATTCACAACCGGATCGAGCACGTTAATCCGTCCCAAATTATTGGGCCGGGTGCACAGGGTCCAGAGTGTCTCGACCGTCGAGAACTGTTTGACCTGCAACAGGACCTGAGCATCGCGATCCTCAACTCGAATCCCCTTCACGACGAGGGGGGACGCCCAGCCGAGGGACGTTTCGCCGATTTCTACGGTGCCAGAAAACGTGGGCAGAATCAGTTTGACAATTCGTTGCCGCAACGACGTTTTTGCGATAAGGCTTGGTGCGAACCAGACGGGTGCTGCCAGCACCGCAGCAAGAATTCCCAGCCGCACAATCCTACGACTGCTGCCGGAGCGGATTGTGGGAGTTTCTTTGGTATTGAGGGCGATTGGTTCGGAATTTTCTTTGGTGGGGACTGCCATGCTTGTAGCCGCCTAGGAACATTGAAATCAAAACATCGTCATGCGGTTGAAATCCGCTCACTCCTGAGCCTGCGGCTTGATCAAGATGTTGCGGAACTCCACCGCATCGCCGTGGCCAGCGAATCCGAAAAATCCGGTGGTTCGAGTCTTGCCCGGATGCGGTTTATTCTCGAGGTAGTCCGTGATCTTGCTCAGGTCTGTATCCAAGAGGGGGGTTCCATTCAATTCCACCGTCACCTGTGATCCGATGACGGTGACTTGTTGATAATTCCATTCACCGACGGGTCGGAGATAGCCCCGAGCTGCAGCGGCCATGCCGTATGCCGATCCATGCGTTTGCCGTGGGTCGATGCTGGCGTATTGCGGCGATTCCGTATCGAGGATCTGCAGTTCACACATTCCCGTGTACGCGGGATCGCCTTCGCCGGCATACCGAATTGCCAATCCATTGTTTCCACCCGCAGGCAGTTTGAATTCGAAATGGACCGTAAAATCGGCGTAGGCTTCTTTGGTATACAGCACCCCTGCCTGACCTTTTCTGCAACGAATCGCACCGTTTGCAACCTCATAGCTGTTGAGGTTTCCGGCCCAGCCGGACAGGTCCTGACCATTGAACAGCGATGTCAAGCCGGCCGGGTTTCTGGAGAGCAGACGCGTCGCTTCGTCGTTGAGGATCTCTCGAATGAAGATGTTTTTCCAGCGGATCTCGGCCCCGTGAGTTTGCAGCTGGATCGGCCCCTTCCGAACGAGTGGTATGACACGATCGTTGTCGAAGTAGTTTTCCAGAATCGCATGATCGACCACGAGTTTGTCATTCAAATGGACTGTCGTTCGAGCTCCGATTTGGACAATATGAAAACGGTTCCACTCGCCAAACGGTTTGTCAGCGTGCACGAGCGGATCTTTTCCCGGCGTTCCCGGGCGATTGTTCCAAAGTCCTCCCGATCCTTTGTCGCTGCCGTGCTTGAACGCCGCCGTATTTGTGGAGTCCCAAATTTGGATTTGTGGAGTCCCCTTCAAATAAACGCCGCTGTCAGCTTGGGCGACGGTTTTGTAGTCAATCCACAGTTCATAGTTCTCGAAGTCTTGATTGGTGGTCAGAAAAAGTCCATGGCCATCATTGACCAATTCGGGATCTTGGACGTTCCAATGTTGAGTCACGTCTTGCAGACTCTGGATCCGCTTGGTTTGGCGTTCTTGGTCCGTCTGCGATGCGATGCGGCGAGGATCTTCTGTGGTGCCTCCATGCCAGCCCGCTAGGTCTTTTCCGCTAAAAAGAGCCGTAAATCCGACCGGTGGCTGATTGTCGGTCGCAAATGCACAGTCCGGCATCATCAGAGCCAAGGTGAATCCAAAACAGGCAACAGATCGAATCGTCATCACGGAACTCCTAAATGCTATTCGAAATAGTAATCTCTATTTATGTTTCGAAAGAATGATTGTGTGAGCACCAAGCGTAGGATCGTACCCGCAGTCCTCTTCGGAAATCGAAAATCGGGATCCGTGATTGAGGCACAATCAATTGCCAGGCCTATCCCATTCATCCGCAGCGAACGGGCGTTTCCAACAGGAAATTGACAGCGGATTTTCGCCTTTTTCTCCTTCTCATTAAGACGGACAATCGGTGGGAACGGGGGGCAAATTCACGGACTTCATGAACTCACCCAGTAAGACTGTCGCATAGCTCCCACTGGGCAAAGAGAACGAAAACCGCAACCCTTCCGCGTCGGGAGAGACAATCAATTCACCGGGTCGGACCACATAAGGACGTCGCGTTCCCGTCATCAAGTTGAGAAACTTTGCGAAGTGTTCCGGAAGCAGACCGCTACGCTCCAGTAACTGTTGTTCGCGTTGCAGCGGCACACCTTCCGGTTCACGCATTTTTGGGCCAAACATAGGGCCCGTGACCGCCGTCTCACCGAGATCGTAGCGGGGTTGCTCGGTGTGGATGTCCGCAGCGACGAACTTGCCGCCGGAGGCAACGACCTCCATCACATCGCCAACCATGACGGTGTTCAATAACCGGTCATTCAATCGCTCGGCCAGCGCGTGGTTGAACAGATCCGACTGCACTGCGGACAGTGACATTCGACGCAGAAAACGTCGTTGTGGCTCGGGAATGTCCCGCGAACGTTTTTGCCCTGACAACAGGTCGAGTCCCAGTTTCAACGTCTCCCCGTTGTGACCGAAACGCTGCTGCCCATAATAATTTGGAAAACCGCACTTCCGAACTCGATCGGCGATCGCCAGAGCCGGTGCGAGGGCCTCCGCGGAGTCGATGTCGCGAATCAGAATGGAAAATCGGTTTCCACGCAGATGCCCAGTCCTTAATTTGTTGTTGTGTCGCGCCGACTTGAGGACTTGGATCGATTCTGTGCCGAGTTTCTCGATCAGATCCGCATATTTCACCGGCACCGAAAGGTACTGCCGAGTCACGGCACGGCGGTCCTTGACTCCTGCGACGCCGATGTCTCCGAGCGGGCAACGCAATGTGCGTCCTACATGGCTGATCAGATCCGCACCCGCAACGTCTCTTTTTTCGATCCAGAGAAAGAGATGTTCACCTGAATCGACGGGTTCATATGCCGGGATTTCTTCGACGACGAAATCTTCCGGACGTTCTTTCCACCGACCGCCAATGCCAGGCAGATTCTCCGTCAAGTACGGCAGTTCTGTCTGCTGCTGTAGAGACGACGGCTCCCCTTCGAAGTGTGTTTCATCGTGGTCATCGATCATCAAAATACTCTCGCTCGTTTAGTGGATCGTCCTTGACGGTCTCTGATCGTACGGCCTACGCTGTCTCCCGAAGGACCGTCAGTCAATCCGATTGTTTTCTTAATGCAAGTGATACACACGCATGCGAATCGTAGCGGGACAGTTGAGACGACGAAAGCTGCTGGTCAATCCCGGCACCACCACACGGCCAATCACAGACCGCGCCAAAGTGATGCTCTTTGATTACATCCGCGATTTCATGCCCGGTCAAAGCGTGTTAGACGTCTTTTCGGGAACGGGGTCACTGGGGTTCGAGGCTCTCAGTCGCGGCGCAAAAAGCGCAGTGTTTTGTGAACAAGATCATCGTGCGCACCAATTGTTGGTGCAGAATGTCAAGCAATTGGGTGTCGAAGACCGCACTCTCTGCTGGAGAACGGACTGTCTCCGATGCTCATTTAAAGCCAGAGGCGACGAGGGTTGGTATCCTTACGGCGTGATTTTTTTTGATCCTCCCTACGAAAAAATTAAGCAGCTCAAAGTCGGTTCGCCGATGTATCGATCGTTGCTGCGTTTGGCACGCGACGAATTGTCAATCACGAATGCGTTGCTAGTTCTCAGAACTCCCACGGAGAGCGTTTTTGAAATTCCGAGCGGATGGCAAAGGCAGCGCGTGGTCTCCGTCAGCGGAATGGACATGCATCTGTTTCGAAAACAGGCCGTGGCAGAGCCAATGTCCACCGATGACGACACGGATTCGGGATCAGAATTCGAACAATAAATCGTCCCGCTGCCGCGGAAGGGGTTTGTGCTGCTCCGCGTCCTCGAAAGAGACGTTCAGGAGGGCCATGGTGAATCCTCCTGCTCCGGAGGACGATGACCGTTCAGCCAGTGCCCAGCAACCCGCCGGCTAACAATCCGGCGCCCGTATCGAATGTCAGTACTGCCGCGAGGAAGCGATTCATTCGCCCGCACCATGACCCGGGTCGAAACGTGGGAACGGAGGCCGGATTCTGCAACAGACTTGTCGCAGGGTGACACTGTGAAGATCCCGCTGGAATCGTGGTCACATCTTGACCGAGATGGTTTCGATCCGTGTCATTTTGGTCTTCTTTCGTTTTGTTGTTTCGTTCCCATGGTGCGAGACATTCGCCATTCGCATACACGTTTCCCGCAAAGCCGGACAAAATTGCAGGCTGGCAATTACAGATTTTTTTTCATCGAAGGATTATCACCGTGAGTGCGACAGGGGAAAACGTCTCGGACATTCGGTGGTTTGCATTTCGGACTCGGTGACAGGGGATTGAGGCCCTTTGCCTGCCGCGGTTCCTCGTGTG
>Ga0315284_10000932_pt1 | contig 40430 bp, 42 predicted proteins | sample YL17G09_16_MG_FD_203696 | JGI IMG/M metagenome (GOLD analysis project Ga0315284, IMG submission 203696) | Sediment microbial communities from Yellowstone Lake, YNP, Wyoming, USA - YL17G09_16 | ecosystem: Environmental > Aquatic > Freshwater > Lake > Sediment | place: USA: Wyoming | collected...
ACTCTCCGCAAGCAGACCGACAATCCCGCCCAAGCCTTCCTCGCTGCCCTTGGCCAACTCGCCGCAAGTCCCGCGGCCAAGCCGTTCGGGCTTCTCTTCGCTCGATCCCCATAACTGAGGCATTACGCGGGGCGAAATGGGCTTCTGTCCCGGCCGTTGCGGCGATACAATCACGATTTATCGTCAGGACACCAGGATGCCCCTTATATCCATTGCCATCGAGACCTCTTGCGCCCAGGGTGGCGCGGCGATGGGACGAGACGACCGCCTGGAGCGGTCCATCGACTTTGACGCCTCCAGCCGCCACGCCACGACCCTGGTGGGCCATCTCCGATCCCTGTTGACCGAGGCGGGCCTGCGCCCCGCCGACCTGGGGGAACTGTACGTCTCTGTCGGTCCGGGCAGTTTCACGGGCGTTCGCGTGGGCGTCACCGTCGCGCGGACCTTGGCGCAGGCCGTCCCGTCCCTGCGCTGCGTTGCCGTGCCGACGCCCCTGGTCGTCGCCCATCGCGCCGCGGCGATGGAGTGGCGCCACCTGGCTGTCATACTGGACGCGCGGCAGGGAGACATCCACGCCAGCCTGTTCGTCCGCCGTGGGCAGGATATCGTGCCCGCGGCCCAACCCCTGCTGGCCACGCCCCAGGAATTCCTGGCTTCCTCGCCCAGGCCGTTGCTGCTGACAGGGGAAGGTCTGGGCTACCACTCCATGAGCGGCGACGGCGTGGCGATGGTCGATCCATCCCTGCGATTGCCAACGGCTGACTGGGTGTGGCGCGTGGGAAGGAACATGGCCCGGACGGGACAATTCAGTGACTATCACCGCATCCTCCCAGTCTACGCCCGCAGTCCCCACGTGACCTTCCCCGGCAAGGCGCCGACCGCCGGCGAGCAGGTGTCCGATGCAAACCCCTGAGCGATGCCACTGTGGCGCCCGCGGGGAACATGGCTCCCCGGGGCGGTGCGATTGGGTGGCATCCGGCGTGCGGCGGGGTTAGAATACTCCTAGAAGGAAAGGTTTCGCCCATGCGCATCGAAACGCAGTTCTCGATCTTTCTCATCAACAAGCCCGGGGTGCTGGCCGCGGTGACCGGAGCGCTGGCCAAGGCCAAGGTCAACATCATCGCCCTCACGCTGGCCGATGCCGGAGAGCACGGCGTGTTACGGATTGTCTGCGACGATCCGGATAAGGGCCGTGCCGTCCTGGGCCGCGCCCACGACCAGTGGACGGAAACGGAAGTCATGGTCATGGAACTGGAGAACCGCCCCGGGGTGTTCGCCAACGTGGCCCAGCGCCTTGCCGACGGCCACGTGAATGTATCCTATGCCTACTGCACCGGCGGCGCGCCAGGCGGGCGGACCACCGCCGTCTTCAAAATCCCCGACCTTATCCACGCCAAGATGGTGCTTCGGGATGTCCACGAGGCCCGCAAACCGTCCGACGCCCCCGCACGGGTCTCCCCGCGGGGACGCCTACGACGCTGAATCCTGCGGCGATCACTTCATCGCCAGTTTCCCCTGCGCAGGCGCCTCAACCGCGCGGTACCCCACGGCATCCTGGAGGCGGTGCAGCGCCCTTCCATGGGCATAAGGCAACAAGGCCGTGACAAACGTCGCCTCCGATTGGCCATACGTTCGACGGTGCTCCTCCATGATCTGATCGCGGAACTGCCATACTATCGGAGGGATGCGGACCTCCTGGCGGTCCACGTCGATGACTGTTCGCCGGGGATCGGCCAGGAGGTCATTGATCCGCCGGGGGATCTGCTGGCGGATGTCTGCCGGGGAGAACGGTTTGTCCGGGAGACCGGCCCGGCAGAAGCGGATGCCCGGTGCGGCCACCGGCCATCGCCAATCTCCCTCTGCCGCGAGCGTCGCGTCGATGGCCCGCAGCGTCATGGTTCGCCCGTCCAGGATGAATGGCTGGTCTTCCAGCCGGCTGGCCGGTGGCGGTTCGTTGGGGTCGCTGGCGGCGGCGAGTTTGATCGCCCAGGCCGCGCGGGCGTTATACCAGTAGGTCAACGCGTCTTCCTTGGATGGAAACAACGCGGGGTTGGCCGATGGTCCAGTCACGGCCAGCAGGGCCAATTGCGCGTCGAGTCGCTCGGCGCAGTCGGCCAGCTCCCGGCGATCGAGCAGCCCGTTGCCCGTCACGCACTGTTTCAGAACGGCAGAGAGGTTGGCGTAGTCCGCCTTGGGCGACAGCCCGGCTGTGTCAAAGCGGATCGGCGACATCGCGCGGGGCGCGCAGGCGCCGAGCCAGCAAGCGGAAAAGAAGATTGCTGCCGGGACGGCCATTGACTTGCATAACCGGATCATCCTGCCGATGATTGTACGCTCCAAGCATGGGGCTGCAACGCGCATGGCGAAATTCGTACCTGTAACAAGGCGCATCTGGCGAGCGGCGACAATCTTACTTTGTATCGCCGGCTGGACCCTCATTGTCATCCTTGCAGCCAGGGGCTGGGGCGTCCCGGCGATGGTGCGATGGAAACTGAACCGGGAACTGCCCGCCTACTGGGATGGCTCGATCCATGTCGCGGGGGTGGAACTGCATTGGAGCGGTCCGGTGAATCTGCGGGGCGTGGTGCTGCGGGACTCTGCCGGCAGGGAATGGCTGCGGATCGCCGACTTGCAAGCGAGCCTGGGGGGAATTTCCAGTTTCCAACCGGTGGTTACGGACCTCAGCGCCAGGGGAGTGGAAATCCGCGCCTATTGCGACGCTGGTGAGTGTCGCCCGCCCTGGAAGAGCCAAGGGTATGGAGCCGCCAAATATCTGGATGTGCGGACCGTCACCATAGAGGATGCCACCGTGGCGGTTTTCAACGAGCAAGGGTCTGTCTGGCGGCAGGATGGTTTCCGATTCAGCGCCAGGCGTCGCGGCGACGGTTACGACGTGCTCTGTTCGCGCCGGCGGGACGATTCCCCCGACCGCTTTGCCTTCACCGGGCGGTACGGCCCGGGCGGGGCTTCAGGGCTTGCGGGCCAGGGGTTGATCCACATGGAGAACACGGGGATCCGCCTGCTGCCGGTGGTGTCCGGGATCGTCACGTTCCTGTCGCTGGGCAACGGCGCCGCCGGCACGTGCGGTCTGGAAGCGACCTTCGACCTGGCCGGGTCGCGAGCGACCCTCCGGCGAGGCAGGCTGGCCAGCACCGTCGTGGCGCTGGATGCACAGGAGGGAGGCAGCGTGGACCTGTCGGAGGGGATGCTGGACCTTTACGTGGTGGCCGCCCCGTTGGCGGATGTCCGGTCCCTGCTGCCGTCGCTGCCCCCGGTGGGAGTGCTGGGGCAACTGACCGACGAACTGTTCCGCACCATGGACATCTTCTCGGTACTGACCGCCAAGCTCACTCGCCTGCACATCCAGGGACACTGGAACGACCCGCCCGAAAAGCTCATCACCAAGGAACCGCTGAAGGATTTACGCATCGCAACAGTGGAATTCATCCGCCAGGCGATCGAAACCGGAGGCAGGCTTCCAGCCGGAACGTTGAACGTCTTCGGGGAGGTCCTCAAGAGCGGCACGGCCAGGCCGTCACCCGCGTCGGGGCCTTCTTCTCAGTGAGTCTGTGTCTGGTCGGTGTCCTCGGGATCGGAGGGGGAATCGCCGCTATCTTCCACCACGGGTTCCGTCTTGGTGATCTCCCGCAGGATGATGGTGGCGTAGCAGCCGGGAGGGGCGGTAAAGGCCAGGGTCAGGAATTCGCCGCGTTGGTCGGCGCCGGCGGAGAGGGCGGGGGAGTCGGTCTTGAACCGCAATGCGCGCCGGCCTCCCTTGACCTTCAGCGTCCCCACGCGGCGGAAGTCGTCGGGGTTTACCTTGTGCTCGGCCAGGACGGCTCGCTCGATTTCCCCGGGCCGACCCTCGGCGAGGTTGCCGCGGTAGCCGACGATCGGGCCGGTGGGACTGATCTCGAAACGTTCCGCCCGCGGCTGTTCGATCGCTGCGTCGGTGACCAGGAAAACTCCACCGGAGTCGGTCTTCTGCGCCAGGTCGCCGGTCTGCACGCGGTCGATGTCGTCCAGGCGCCGCACCAAGACCTCGTTGAAGATCTCGCTCTGGAACGCCGAGACGTAGAGACGCTTCATCCGCTTGTCGACGGCGGACATCGCCGCGCCAGGCCGCCCGCGGCGCTTCAGCGCCGCCAGGGCCTTCCGCTCGTTGTAGTAGTGTCGCGGCCAGCGGTCCAAGGCCCGCGTCAGGAACCCCGCGTCGAAGGCGTCGCGAGCGGCGCGACAGTCGGGCGGATCGGTGGGCATGGACCGGCCCAGGAAGACGGCGAAGAACTCCTCCAGGTCGCCGCGGATCATCGCCTCTCCAAGCCGGGCCGTCTCTCCGCGGGCGCCGAATCGTTGATGGCCAAAGAAGTTCGGCACGCCTCGGCGGATCAGCACCTCCAGGATCGCCTGGGCGGAAGCGAGCTGCTCGGCGCCCACGCCGCGGATGCGAATGACAAACCGGTTTCCCGCCAGATGCCCCGGCCGCAGCTTGTTGCCGTGCCGACCGGTCCAGACGACACGCATCTGCGCGTCGCGATAGGCGGACAGCTTGGCCTCGTCGGCGTGCTCCAGGCTCATCATCTGTGTCGCGACGGCCTGGGCGTCCTTCAACCCCGCCACGCCGATGTCATGGGGGCGGACCCCCATGTACCGGGCGATACGGTCCACGGCCGCGAGGGTGGGGATGCCGGTCTTGACGACGCGGAAGTACACGTGCGTCCCCTCGCCACAAGGCTGGTACAGCGGCAGTTCCTCGACGAGGAAGTCCTCCTGGCAGTCCTTGATCCGTCCGCCGATGCCTGGTATCTGGCCGGTGAGGTAGGGAAGGGGCGCCATTTCAGCCTTGCCAGGTGGCCTCCGAGACGCCGGCGTTGCGATTGGCCAGCCGGGCCAAAGCGAACAGCAGATCACTGAGGCGGTTGATGTATTGCAGGACCGCAGTCGGGGATGGAGTCTTGGCCCCCGTCATCGCCACCAAGGCCCTTTCAGCCCGTCGGCAAACTGTCCGGGCCACGTGCAACCGGCAGGTGAGCTCGCAACCGCCGGGAAGGATGAAACGAGTCAATTCGCCCGCCTTGGCCCAGGCGGCGTCGATCTGTTGTTCCATGCGAGTGACGGTTTTTCCTTCCAGCCGGGCCGCGCCTGAAGCGGCGTCCTTTCCGGCGACGATCATCGCGCCGATGGTCAGCAGTTCCCCCTGGAGCGGGGCGAGCGTCTCGGCGATTTCCCCCTGGGCGGATCCCGCATCACCGGCCAAGCGGATGCACAAGCCCAGGTGGGCGTTGAGTTCATCCAGGCAGCCGAGGGCTTCCAGGCGCGGGTCATTCTTGCGGAGCTTTCGCCCGCCGGGCCATTGGGTCAGGCCGCCGTCGCCTGTCCTGGTGTAGATCGCCATGAAACCGCTCCCGCTGCGCGCTGCCACGATATACAATGCGCTGCCGATTGCCGCGGTACAAGGAGATTGCTTTGCCCAGCCGCGTCAAAACCATCGAAGCGATGCTTCGCAGGAATCCCGACGACGTTTTCCTGCATTACAGCCTGGGCATGGAGCGTGTCGCGGGCAAGGAGTACCCCCGGGCGATCGCGGCGTTTCGAAGGTGCATGGAGCTGGACGGCGACTACCTCCCCGCGCGCGTGGAGCTAGGCAAGTGCCTGCGGGCCTCCGGCGACCTGGCCGCGGCCCGGGACATTTTCACCGCCGCGGCGGAACTGGCGGGGCGAAAAGGCGAATACCATACCCAACGCTATATCCTCCAGCAACTGGAAGGCCTGCCCAAGCAGCCTTAGAGCCCCTAACAAAATGATTCTGCCGTCGGCTGGCTTACGAGCGTCTTGGCAGCGTCAGGCTGCATCGACAACCCATAGGGTTGCCTGCTTCGCCTTCCTTGCCAAGCCGCCCGCCGCTGCGCCTTGGGGCCACGCCTCATTTTGTTAGGGACTCTTAGCGTCAATACGGATCACCTTTCCTCGAGACTCGCCGCTACGCGCCCGCCGGGAAAGGTCCGTCAAACCAGTAGTATCACGATCGCGCCGTGGCAGGCGGCGATGATCAACGCGGCGATCCCCAGGATCCTGTGAAGTCTGAACATGAGTCGCGGCCGAAGCTTGCGGTACAACCCCGTCAGGACGGTCGCCACGATGGTGATAAACGCTGCGATCCCCAGGGGGACGATCAGTGCCTTGGCAGCCGATTGGTTGGATTCCTTTGGCGCCGAGGGCATCGGAGATGTTGCCTGGACGGCGACGATGGGGACGATGGAGGCAAACTGCGGTAGGCGGGGGAGGTACTTCTCCGGCTGGGCGTTGAATGAGTCCTTGCAGGAGGCACAGCAGAAGTACACTTTCTTGCCCTGGTAGACGGTGAAGAGGTTCGGATCGATCTTGTTGCCCGCCATCACGGGGCATTCCTTCTGGATGTCGATGGTCTCGACGGGTGGCGTCTGCCCGCGTGCTGCCGGGCTAGCGACGACCAGCAGAAGCAACAAGGCGGAGGCGGTTGTCATGGTCGGTCTCCTGGATGATGGAGGTGTCTGCCCCGCCGGCCCACCCTGCCGGCCTTAAGGCCAGAGGCGTCTCTGCCTTATTCTACCCTTGGCGACGACATCCCGCCGCAGGCTGCTAAACCAACCCGGCCAAGTGCCGATGGATACATACGGGCCGCCGTGCCGGGGCTTGCAACCCGCGGGGCGGATAAATCGGAAGGTCAGGGTCCGTGACCACAGGCTCTATCCACAAGGCCGTGTGTATCCTTCGACGCGCCGCACGGGCGATGAGCACGTGGTTCGGCCGGGGGGGCAACAACAACCGGTCTTTGCCCGGCTGGACGTCGGAGACCATACGCCTGATGGGATTGGCCGTGGAGATGTCCGGCGATCCCATCTGCTGCGTGGATCCCGACGGACGGTTCCTTTACGTCAACCAAGCCCTCTGCTGTTTGGTGGGATACTCGCGCCGGGAACTCCACGCGATGACCGTCTTCGACATCACCCACAATTACACGCCTCAACAGTGGCGGGAGCATTGGGACGAGGCCAAGAGGCTTGGCACCCTGGTGTTCGAGTCGCTCCATCGCCACAAGGACGGGCGGGTATTCCCCGTGGATTTCACCTGCAACCACCTTTGCCACGACGGCAAAGAGTACATCTGCTATTTCGCCCGCGAAGCCAGCCATCGCAAGAAGGCCCAGGAAGCCCTCCAAGACCAGCTTCTCTTCCTCCAGACGCTCATCGACGCCATCCCGATCCCCGTGTTCTATAAAGACCCGGCCGGTTTCTACCTCGGCTGCAACGCCGCCTTTGAAAAGATGGTGCACAAATCCAAGGACCAGATTATCGGCAAGACGGTCTTTGACGTGGCGCCCAGCGCCGCCGCGGTCTTCCACCGCAAAGATCTGGCATTGATCAGCGAGGGTGGAAGCCTGCAACACGAGCAACTCGTCCGCATGTCCGATGGCCTGGATCACAAACTGATCATCAGCAAGGCCACGTTCCTCAACACCGATGGGACGCCCGGCGGACTGGCCGGGGCCATGGTCGACATCACCGATCGCGAGCGGACCGAGGCCGAGAGGCTGGAACTCCTGCGCCGCCAGCAGGCCATCCTGGAGAACGTCCCCGCCGCCATCTTTCTCAAGGACGCCCTGGGGCGCTATACAGCCTTGAATAATGCCTATCTAAACACGCTGCCCAGCCACGTGGTCAATCCCGTGGGAAGGACCGTCCGGGAGATATTCCCCTCTGCGAAAGCGGATACATTCGAGGCCGAAGACAACCGCGTACTGAAGGAAGGGCTTCGCCTCCAGAAGGAGGAGTCCGTGCGCCTGCGCGACGGGCGCACCGTCGAGATGCTGGTCCGATTCGCCCCGGTGCGCGGCGAGGACGGGCGGATCGTCGGCATGGTCGGCGTGGAGTTCGACATCACCGAGCAGAAGCGCGTGGAGGCGGAACTGGTCCGCGCCCGCCAGCGGGCCGAGCGGGTCAGTCAGGAACTGGCGCTGCGGGCCGAGCAACTGGAGGCCGCGCGAAAGTCCGCCCTGGACATGGTCGAGGATCTGCGCTTCGCCACCTTGGCCGCCGAGACCGCTAACAGGGCCAAGAGCGAGTTCCTGGCCAATGTCTCTCACGAGATACGAACCCCCATGAACGGCATCATCGGGATGACGGAACTGGCGATGGGAACCTCCCTGACGCCTGAGCAGCGCGAATACCTCGACATGGCCAGGTCCTCGTCCCAGACACTGATGTCCGTCATGGACGATATCCTGGATTTCTCCGCCCTCGAGGCGGGCAAGCTGGCCATCGAACCGGGTGGTTTCAGCCTCCGTTGTTGTGTGGAGGACTGCGTCAGGGCCTTCGCGGACCGCGCCGCGGCCAAGGGCCTGGTATTGTCCTGCCGGATCAGCCCCGACATGCCGGATGCCCTGGTGGGAGACGCCAGGCGTCTTGGGCAGATCCTCTCCAACCTGTTGAACAACGCCGTGAAGTTCACCCCCAGGGGGGATATTACCGTGACGATAGAAGCGTCCTCCCTCAACGAAAGCGAGGTCTGTCTGCATGGAATGGTGAAGGACACCGGCATCGGCATCCCCAGGGAAAAGCACGCGATGATTTTCGAGGCCTTTGCCCAGGCCGACGGCTCGCCCACCCGGCCCTTCGGAGGCACGGGACTGGGACTGCCCATATCATTCCAGTTGGCTCGGATGATGGGCGGGAGCGTGTGGGTGGAAAGCGAAGTCGCCAAGGGGAGCACGTTCCACTTCACCGCCAAGCTGGCCAGGCAACGCTCGGTCATGGATTCCCCAGGCGCCCCACAACCAGAACCGCGGGCCCTCCTGCCTGTTGGGGGAGTTGCTTCCACAACTTCGTCCGGGACCACGACCCGGTGGAGGGAATCCGTCCGTCCGATTTTGGCGTCGGGGGACCCGCCAGGCCCCCAATCGCCCCGCAAGAGCGAACCGTTCAGCCTTGCTGTGGCGTTTCAGTCCTGTGACGGGGATGCCGGTTTGTTGCGGGAGATCATTGCCTTGTTCCTGGAGACCTGTCCGCAACAGCTCGCGCAGATGCGCGAGGCGCTGAACCACGGCGACTTGGAGTCGCTTGCCTCCCTGGCACACACCCTCAAGGGCGCCGTGGGAACCTTTGGCGCCCGCCCGGCCTTCGAGGCGGCCAGGCAACTCCATGCTGCGGGGAAGGAAGGCGACGGACCGGCTTGCCATGAAGGTTTCGAACTCCTCACACAGGAAGTCGAGCGTCTCTTGCCGGCCCTGGCGGCTGCGGCGGACAAGGAACTCGCTCCAACCGAGGCAGCCGGCTAGCTGAGCGGTTCCCGGCCCAACAACCGGCGGGCGAAGTCTTCGCTCATGGCCGAAATCGGCACCAGCGGGCGCCCCAGGGTGGCGTCGGGCTTGGCCCGGCCATGGAAGTCCGAACCGCCCGTGACCCCCAGGCTGAACTTGCGGGCAAGCTCCAGGTATAGTCGCGTCTGCTCCGGGCGGTGGTCGGTGTGATAGACCTCCAGCCCGTCGAGACCCTCGTTCATCAGATCGCGGAGGATCCGTTCCAGTTCCGCACGATCAGCGTAGTTGAGTTGCGGCGGATGGGCCAGGATCGCCAGCGCACCGGACCGCTTGATGGCCGCCACGACGTGGCGGGACGGCAGCTTTTCTATGTCCACAAACGCCGGCGCCCCCCCTCCGATGTAGCGGTCGAAGGCGTCAGCGATGTTGCGGGCGTAGCCCTTGCGCATCAGCGCGGAGGCGATGTGCAGCCGCCCGATGATGGGGTGGCGATGCCCGGCGGAATCAGGAGCCAGCTCGGCGCGGACGTCGTCCATGTCGATGGCCAGGCCCATGGCCTGTAACCGGGCGATGATCTTGGGGTTCCGCTCGTCCCGCGCGGCGCGGAGGGTTTCAGCCAGTTGCCGCAGTGCCGGCGATTGCGGGTCGATGCCCAGAGCCAGGACGTGCATCACACCCGCGGGCCAGGCGGCAGAAACCTCCATTCCCGCCACCAGGCGCAGGCTGGGAAATTCTCTGGCAGCCGAGCGGGCCTCCTCGAGGCCCGCGGTGGTGTCGTGGTCGGTCAGCGCGACGGCTAAGAGACATTTCCGCTCCGCCAGGCGAACGATCTCAGCCGGCGCCAGGGCGCCGTCGGAGGCGGTGCTGTGCGTGTGCAGGTCAACAAAACGACGCATGCAATCCTTTGCGCCCCCGGGTGTTTATCCGAGGTTCTCAAATAAGGGCGAGGAGAGGTACCGCTCACCGAAGCTGGGCAGGATGACCACGATGACCTTGCCGGCGTTATCCTTGTGCTGGGCGACGGCGTCGGCGGCCGCCAGGGCGGCGCCCGAGGAGATGCCCACGAAAAGCCCCTCTTGTCGCGCCGCCAGTCGCGCCCATTCCATCGCGGCCTCCTGGTCGATCTGCACGATCTCGTCGATGAGGTCCATCCGCAGCACTTTGGGGATAAAACCCGCGCCGATGCCCTGAATTTTGTGCGGTCCTGGCTTGACGGGCTGGCCGCTGCGCGTCTGGGTGAGGATGGGACTCTGGGCGGGTTCGACCGCCACGGTCCGGAAGGTGGGCCGGCGCGACTTGAGCACCTCCGTTATGCCCGTGATCGTCCCGCCGGTGCCCACGCCGGCCACCAGGACGTCCACCTGCCCCGCGGTATCGCGCCAGATTTCCTCCGCCGTGGTCCGACGATGGACCTCCGGGTTGGCGGGATTGTTGAATTGCTGTGGCATGAAGGCGTTGGGGAGTTCCTTCATCAGCTCCTCTGCCCGCGCGATCGCGCCGCGCATGCCTTCTGTCGCAGGAGTGAGCACCAGCTCCGCCCCCAGGGCCTTGAGCACCTTGCGTCGCTCGATGCTCATGGACTCCGGCATGGTCAGCACGCAGCGGTAGCCTCGGATGCCGCAGACGAAGGCCAGCGCGATGCCCGTGTTGCCGCTGGTGGGTTCGACAATCGTCGTGCCGGGGCGGATCGCTCCCGACCGCTCGCCGGCCTCGATCATCGCCAATCCGATGCGATCTTTCACAGACGACATCGGATTGGCGCATTCCATCTTCGCCAACACGGTGGCCTTGGATCGGATGATCTTGCGTATCTTCACCAGCGGGGTGTTTCCGATGGTGGTCGTCAGGTCGTCGTGGATCGCCATGAGGGTCATTCCTTATCCTGTTGTTGTCGCATCGTTACATCCTATCCGCGCGAAGCGGTGTTTTTCGACTAATGAAGATACTCGAAGTGCCCTCCTTTGCAGCAGGGGCAGGCGACCTCGGCCGCGGCGACGGAGGCGTCGATTCGCTGGAGGGTATTGGACCACAGGTCCAGTTTCAGAAGATACGGGCTGATCGCTTCGGTGTTTCCCGATAGGATTTTCACCGCTTCCATCGCCTCGATGGAGGCGATGGTCGCCACGGCCGGACCGAGCACCCCGGCGCCGCGACAGGTCGGCTCGACGCACACTGGCGCGGGGGAGTCGTGAACGCATCGCAGGCAGGGCGTCCGGCCGGGGACGATGGTCATCGTCTGCGCCTCGGCGCCGACGACGCCGGCGAAAACCCAGGCCCGCCGTGTCTTGACGGCGTAATCGTTGATCACGAACCGCGTCTGGAAATTGTCGGTCCCGTCCAGGATGACCGACACATCGCCGGCCAGCGCCTCGACGTTGTCCGCCGTCAGCCGCGCGACGACCGCCTCGACGGTCACGTCGCGGTTGAGGCGATGGATCCGGGCCGCGGCGGCATGGACCTTGAACGTTCCCGCCTCGGCATCGGACTCGTCGTAAAGCCCCTGGCGGTGGATATTGGTCACGTCCACCTTGTCGGGGTCGGCGAGTCTCAGGAAGCCCACCCCCGCGCGGGCCAGCAGTTCCGCCGTCCAGGTGCCTAGCCCGCCCAATCCGACGACCAGTGCCCGCCCCGCCGACAGCGCCGCCTGGCCCTTATGCCCCAAGGGCGCAAAGGCCATCTGTCGCTGATAGCGATCCGGGCTGGCTTTTTCTTCGTTGACCATCAGGCCGGTCAGTGTACGCCGCGCCACGCGAGGGGGCAATCCGCCGTTTGTCGGAGGAGCCGTTACGGGCAGGACGTTGGTGAATATGCCCTTGAACCTCCGGAGTGGAATTCACTAAGATGTGGCCACATCGTCACGGTCCTCGGCCGCGGGCGCGGCGGGCCTTTGGAGGACCAAGGAGTGAAAATGGCGTACAAGATCACCGACAAGTGCACGGCCTGCGGATCGTGCAAGGACTCCTGCCCAGCCGAGGCGATCAAGGAAGGCGAGAAGTACAAGATCGATCCGGAGCTGTGCATCGACTGCGGCGTGTGCGTGGAAACTTGCCCGGTCAAGGCGATTGTCGAGGGCTAGGCCTCGGCTGGATTCGAATCAGTCGGGCCGCCGCCGGGATGGCCCCGCGCGACGGCCCGTTGCCTGCGCCGATGACAATCCGGTGGAAGCTTGATATTGCCGTGGTGACGCCCAAGGAGCGGACCTATGACCATCAAGGAATTCCAGGACTTCATCCGCCGACGATACTATCCCACCGACTCCCAGCGCGGCACGCCGGGGACGTTCCTGTGGTTCGTGGAGGAAGTCGGCGAGTTGGCCTCGGCGCTGGCGGGGGCGGATAAGGCCAACAAGGAAGAGGAGTTTGCCGACGTCTTCGCCTGGCTGTGCACGCTGGCCAACATCAACGACGTGGACCTGGAGAAGGCCATCCAAAAGTACACCATCCGAGGCGTGGAGGGGACGAAGTAATGTCTTGTCCCGCGGTGGCGATAACGGCGGAGTCCTGGTGATCTTGCGGTGGGCGGCGGGTCGTGATAGCCTGCCACACAAGGCCGGTGTCCCATGATCGTGATCTGGGTGGTTTTCCTGGCGGTGCTCGGCGCCTGCGTCGGCAGCTTCCTCAACGTCGTTATCTACCGGTTGCCCAGCGGGCAGAGCATCGTTTTTCCCTCCAGCCACTGCCCAACCTGTGGCCGGGCGATTCGTTGGTATGACAACATCCCGCTGCTCAGTTGGCTGCTGCTTCGGGGCCGATGCCGCTGGTGCAAGAAGCCCATCTCGCCGCGATATATCCTCATCGAGGCAGTCGCCGCGGTCCTGGTGGCGGGGCTTTTCGCCTGGTACTTCATCCTTGGGCGTCGGTCCGGGGCCGGGGCGTTCGAGACGGCCTGGCCGATGTACGCGGCGCACGCGGCGCTGTTGTGCGGACTGCTGGCATGCGCGGCGGTGGACATCGAGCATTGGATCGTGCCCCTGGAGGTCTGTTGGGTGGTCTCGGCAGCGGGTCTGGTCAGCTCGGCTGCCTCACCACATGCCTTCATGCCACGCGTCTCGCCCGCCACCGGCGCGATGGCGCTGGCGGCGGTGGCGGGATTGGCCCTGGCGATGTTGATGGTCAAGTACGGGCTGATCCGGCGGAGTTTCACCGACGTGGAGGAGAAGCCTGTCGCGCGGGACTCCTTGGAAAAAGACACCGTGCCACCCCCAGGCCGCAAGTCGCAACAGACCTCCAAGGTCGTGCTGGAACCTTATTCCAAGGCCCACGGGGTCAACCCTCGCCTGGAGGTCCTGCGGGAAGTGTTGTTCCTGGTCCCGGCGCTGGTCCTGGCGGCCGGGGTGTATGGGCTGGTCACCCGCGTCGAGGTGGTGCGGCAGGTGTGGTTGCGCCTGACCGCCGAGGGGCCGTTGTCGGTTCACGTCAGCGTGTTGCTGGCGGCGCTGTGGGGCTATCTCGTCGGCGGGGCGTGGATCTGGGGCGCGCGGATTGGCGGGACACTGGCTTTTGGCAGAGAGGCCATGGGCATGGGCGACGTGCACCTCCTGGCGGCTGTGGGGGCCGTGACCGGCTGGGTCGTGCCCTCCATCGCGTTCTTCGTCGCCCCGTTTTTAGGTCTGCTGTGGGCCTTGTACCTCCTGGCCAGCCGAAACCAGCGCCAGTTGCCTTATGGGCCTTGGTTGGCGGCAGGGACATTGATCGTCATGCTATTTTACGATGATTTTCGCGGTTTCCTGGCCCCCATGACCGAGGCGTTCCGATAAGGCACTAACCGAAGGAGATAGCATGAAATACCAGGCCATCCAAGGCTACCTACAGGTGATTAGTGGCGGGCTGGCGTTGCTGGCTGGGGTGGTGCTGATTGTCCTGCAATGGGGCAACCAATCGGCCTTCTCCCTGTATGGGCAGAACCGAAACATCAACACGGCGCTGCTGATGGTCTGCTGCGTCGTCGGCGGGCTGGCGGCGCCGTGGGTGTGCAAGCTGGTCTACCGCGGCGTGGTGATCCTTTACAAAAGCCGCGGGCCCGACACGCCGGGGGTGTAGGCCCTCCGCCTGGCGGCGCTGGTTTTTTTTATCGCCGCAACGCCCTTGCGGGGGCGGCGGGCCTGCATTAGGCTTTCTGGGGTGCATTTCGTGATTGGTGGTTGATAGGCGTTCCCTCCGGGACTTTATGTTGGTATATATCCGGTCAGGGTATTGAAGGAGACCTCTGCCATGAAACTAGCGCAGGCGGGAATGATAGCAATTTCGGTCGCGATGCTGTTGTCGGCCTTGGGGTGCGCGCAGAAGGAAAAACAAGAGATTCAGGCGCTGACGGCTGAGAAACAGGACCTGATGAACCAGAATCGGGATCTCCAGGCCCAACTCGCCGCGGCCAAGGCCCGCGAGACGGAACTGCTGGCCCAGCGCGACAGCAAGCAGGTGGAACTGGACGCGGCGTTGGCCCGATTGAGAGAAACCGAGGCCAAGCCCGCCTCGGCCGGTCCGCCCCCGGCGCCGGGCTGGGAGCGAGGTCCACTGGGCGACATGGTCACGGTGGGCAGCGACATCCTGTTTGAATCCGGCAAGGCCGCCCTTACCGCATCCGGCAGAAGCGCGCTGGACAAGATCGTCGCCGACATCAAGAAGAGCTATGCGGGCCTGCCCATCCGCATCTACGGGCATACCGACAATGAACCCATCCAGAAATCCCGAAAGCTCTGGCAGGACAACCTGGACCTCTCCGCCAACCGCGCGATGTCCGTGACAAGGTACCTGATAAGTCGAGGCGTCAGCACCAAGGTTATCGAGACCGTGGCGATGGGCGAGCACCATCCCCTGGCCAGCAACACCAGCAAGGCCCAGCGGGCCAAGAACCGCCGCGTGGAGATCATCGTTGTCCGCAAGGGGGGATAGCCGTCTCGCTCGACCGGCGGCCAGTTGGATGTTCGTGGGGGCGGGTTGGAGAGAGGTTGGGCGCCCCACGGGGCGGGTCGGTCTGTGTGATGATTGCGATTGTCGACTATGGGATGGGCAACCTCCGCAGCGTCCAGAAGGCCATGGAGCGGGTCGGAGGCGACGCACGGTTGATTCGTACCCCCGGGGAACTTGCGGCGGCAGATAAAATCGTCCTGCCCGGCGTGGCGGCTTTCGGCGATGCCATGGCCCAACTGCGTGCCCTGGGCCTGGTGGAACCAATCATCGATGCGGTCCGACACGGCAAGCCATACCTGGGCTTTTGCCTGGGGCTGCAACTGCTGTTCGATGTCTCCTACGAGGACGGCCGGTGCGAGGGTCTGGGCTTGCTGAGCGGTAAAGTCGTGCGGTTCGAGTTCGATGCCTCGACGGTCGGGCGGCGATTATCCGTCCCGCACATGGGCTGGAACCAGGTGCGGATCGACCGGGCGTGTCCCATGCTGGAAGGCATCGACAGCGGGACTTATTTTTACTTCGCTCATAGTTTTCACGTGGTTCCCACGGATGGTGACGTGGTGGCGGCGACGACGGAATACGGGACGGAATTCGTCTCTGCCGTGCGAAAGGACAATATCTTTGCCACGCAGTTTCACCCGGAAAAAAGCCAGGCCGCCGGGCTGAGAATCCTTCGGAATTTCGTAAACCTCTGATGGCCCGTCTGAATCCTCCCGACGGCATATAGGTTTTGTGGATGGAAATTCTACCGGCCATTGACTTGCGTGACGGAAAGGTCGTACGGCTGTTTCAGGGCGACTACGCCCGCCAGACGACCTACTCCGACGACCCCGTGGCGGTGGCCGAGTCGTTCGTCGCCTCCGGGGCGCGGTGGATTCACATGGTGGACCTGGACGCCGCGCGGAGCGGTCGGCCCGCCAACCTAACCGTGGTGGCGGAGGTTTGCCGGAAGGTGGCGGCAAGGGTCCAACTCGGTGGCGGCGCCAGGACGACCGAGGCCGTCGAGGCAATGCTCGCCTGCGGCGCCGAGCGGGTGGTGGTCGGCTCGGCTGCCCTGGCGGATTGGAAATGGTTCGAGGGTCTGGTGGGCAGGGTGGAGTTGGCTGGGAGGATCGCCCTGGGCCTGGACGCCCGCGGGGGCAAGCTGGCCGTGCGGGGTTGGAGGGAGCAGCTCCAGGCCACCGCCATCGAGGTGGCGGGCAAGACCGCCGGCTGGCCGTTGGGCGCCATCGTCTATACGGATATCGCCCGCGACGGCACGCTGGAAGGTGTCAACGTGGAGGCCACCGCCGGGATCATCGCGGTCACCGACGTGCCGGTCATCGCCTCCGGAGGGGTGGGCAGCCCCAACGACCTGGCCGCCTGCAAGAAGATCGGATGCGCCGGCGTGATCATCGGGCGGGCGTACTACGAAGGAAAGATTGACCTGGCCGAGGCGTTCCGCCAGGCGGGCGGGTCCCAGGACCGCCCCGGATAAGGTCGGCAAGGAGCTTTCAGTTTGTCCGGGCCTTTGGCCGATAAAAAAGGTGTTGAAAAGCTCGTGGGTCGCTTCTAGTATATATTGAAAGTGTGGCGGTGAGGGGCGCACACGACTCTGCTTAGCCCGCGACTGTCCGCGGCTCTCAGCAAAGGTAACGACGGGATTTGGCTTTCTAGCAAGGAAGGACCCCAGATGGACGAGGTCACGACGGCAACAACAGACCAAACCAACGTAACGGTCGGCAACGGTGTGCTGGAGATCACCGACAAGGGATACGGTTTTCTCCGTCAGGCCAAGAACATCTATCACGCCACGCCCGGCGACGTCTTCGTGGGCAAGGATTTTGTTCGTCACCACGGGTTGAGGACGGGGTTGTTCATCGAGGGAAGGGTTCTGCCACCCACGAAGCGCAAGGGCGGTCCGAAGCTGGAGGAAATCACCTCGATCAACGGGCGACCCGCGGAGGAATACACCGACATCATCCCGTTCAACGAGATGACGGTGGTGGACCCCCATCCCCAGCTCAAGCTGGAGACTCCCGGCGGCCCCATCGAGATGCGCGTGTTGGACCTGGTCTGCCCGGTCGGCAAGGGCCAGCGAGGTCTGATCGTCGCCCCGCCGCGGTCGGGCAAGACCATCCTGCTCCAACAGATCGCCAACGCGGTGGCCCACAACAGCCCCGAATGCAGCGTCATCATCCTGCTGGTGGACGAGCGGCCGGAGGAAGTCACCGACTTCCGCCGCAAGTGCACCGCAGCCGAGGTGGTGGCCTCCAACAACGACCAGGAGATCTCCAGCCACATCCGTGCCGCGGAGTTCACCATCGAGCGGGCCAAGCGGATGGCTGAGTTCGGCCAGGACGTGGTGATCCTGCTGGACAGCATCACCCGCCTGGGTCGCGCCTACAACCGCTACATCGAGGGCAGCGGAAGGACGATGAGCGGCGGCGTGGACATCCGCGCGCTGGAGACGCCCAAGCGGCAGTTCGGCGCGGCCCGAAAGGTGGAGAACGGCGGCAGCCTGACCATCCTGGCCACCGCCTTGGTCGAGACCGGCAGCCGCATGGACGACCTGATCTTCGAGGAGTTCAAGGGCACCGGCAACATGGAACTTCAACTCGACCGCAAGCTGGCCGAGCGTCGCACCTGGCCGGCGGTTTCCATCCCCCAGACCGGCACGAGAAAAGAGGAACTGCTGGTGGACCCATGGAAGCTGCCCAAACTGCACATGCTGCGGCGGTTCCTCAGTTCCCTCAACTCCGATGAGGAATTGCCGATGCTGCTCAAGGCCCTCGAGAAGTTCAAGAGCAACGACGACTTCCTGCGGCATCTGGACGTGCGGATGTAGCCCAAGGACGTAGAGGATCGTCAGAACGTGTAGTTTTCATACATGTTCTCAGGTGTTTGGGGCAAAGTGAGTGACCCGAAGCACTTCCTCCACCGAGGTAAGGCCGGCGGCGGCCTTCTCCATGCCGCTCTCAAGCAGCGTTTTCATGCCCATCTGGCGTGCCTTTTGGTGGATGGCAGTCATCTCCGCCGAGTTGACCAGCATCTGACGAACCTCATCTGTGAGACCAAGGATTTCGAAAATACCCGTCTTTCCCCGGTAGCCGGTGCCATGGCATTCCTCGCAACCGACGGGGCCGAAGAACTCGGCTCGTCGGTGATTGGCGAGGAATTCCGCCACAGCCGGCGGCTGGGAGTGGAGGGGAGCAAGGGGCTTGGGTTGCTTGCACTTGTCACAAAGCAGGCGGATGAGCCGCAGGGCGACAACGCCTACCATGGAACTGTTGATCTCATGAGGCATCAGGCCCATGTCCAGCAATCGCCGGATGGCGCCGACGGCGGTGTTGGCGTGCATGGTGGTCAGCAGCAGATGCCCGGTGGTGACCGCTAAGACGGCTGTCTGTATCGTCTCCAAATCCAGCAACTCCCCAACCATGATGACGTCGGGGTCCTGGTAGAGCACGCTGCGCAGGACCTTGGCGTACGTCAGGCCGGCCTTAGGACGAATTTGTATCTGAGCAAAACCCCCAATAGAAAGCTCCACCGGGTCCTCGATGGTGATGATGCATTTCCCTTGGCGGTTTAACTCCACCAGCATGGAATACAGCAACGTGGTTATCCCATTGCCAGTAGGTCCGGTGATGACAATCATCCCGCTAGGAAGCTGGCTGATACGTCGGACTTTTTCCAGGTCGTCTGCGGTTAGACCCAGTTTATCTAATCCTAGGGGGATCTCGTCCTTTCTGTATATCAGGATCCTGACCACGACACGTTCGCCATGAATTGTGGGAACCGTACTGATGTGCAACCGGCGGTTGAGGCGATCTCGGTCCATAATGCATTGGCCATGTTGTGGCAGGGCTTTCTCGGCGACATTCATGGCGGCCATAACCTTGATGTAGTCGATGACCTTGGGGAACAGACCCTCGGCTGGCGGGGGGACTTCGTGCAGCACGCCGTCGATCCGCATTCGCACAAGTCCCCGATCGGTCTCGATGGGATCGAGGTGGATGTCCGAAGCGCGGGCCTCAAAGGCCCGCTCCAGTAGGCCGGAAACATATTCAATGGCCCCTGATACGTAAGGCAGCCCGCGGTCTTTCAGAATGCCCAGATCGCCCTTTTCCAAAGCCTCGGCGATAATGGCAGCCGCGGTGTCAAGAACTCCGCCGTATTCGCCTGAAACGACGGCCTCGACAATCAACTGGTCGAAAGCGTCGGTGTGGTCCTTCATGGACTCCGAAAGCGTCTTGCCGGCATTGACGGACGCAATGAGGCTGTCGGCCACCTTCTCCATGCTGCTGCCGGCCAAGGCGGAGCGCGCCTCCTTGAGGCAGGTCATCAGCGTTTTTCCCGCCGCAAGTCCGTTGGCTAACGTTGTCCAAAAAACCGTCTGTTCCTGTTTTGATGCGTTCATCATGCCACTCCTATTCCAAACCCTCTGGTCCTGGACATTGCCACCCAACTTGCGCTGTTCTGGCGCGAGAATTCTCGCTCGCGCTGCTCGATCCACTCGACCAATCTGGCCCGGCGGACGCGGACCTGTCCGGCCAGTTCAAATGCCGGGAGACCCTCGGACACCTCGCCCAACTCATCCGGCGTGACCCGCAGGAAATCGGCCGCCTCCGCCAGCGTCATGATCTCCGGGTACCGCTTGGGACGAGTGATCTCCGCCAGCGCGCGGCGAGTCTCCAGAAGGGCCGAGGCGGAAGGTTGCACCGCCGGCAGCGACGCCAAGGCGGTGTCGATCCGGCGGAGAAGCTCCAGTCGTTGGCGGCATTCCATACATCCCGGCAAGTGCTGGTCGATCTCGGCTTGGCGCCGCGCGTCCAGGTCTCCGGCGGTGTAGGCGGCCAGCTCCTCATGGGTGATCTGGCAGTTCACGTCTAATCTCCTCGCAGAAGCGGTCCCAGCTTTTGCGCAAGTTCTCCCCGCGCCCGATGAATCAGTGTCTTGACGGTATTGATTGGAACGTCCATCACCTTGGCGATTTCCTCGTAACGCATCTGTTGGAAGGCATACATCGCAATCGCCTCGCGCTGGCGCTCGGCCAGCGCCGCGACGGCTGAGCGGACGATATCACTCTGTTCGCGGGCCGACGCCTGCTGCGGCGGCGGGGGGTCGCCAGTCGGAGGCTCGGTCGCCTCCCAACCGGCGGCCCGAACAAGTGCCTCTCTTGCCCGCCGGGCCTGGAGGCGGTTGAGGCAGCGGTTGCGGACGATCCGCATCAACCAGGCCCGGAACATCCCTTGCGGGCAGTAAGTCTTGGCGGCCTGCGAGACGGCCAGAAACGTCTCCTGGAGCACATCCTCCGCCTCCCCGGCCTCAGCCAGCATCGCGTAGACGAAGTTGAAGGCGCCCAGGTAATGGCGGTCGAAGAGGGCGTCGAACGCCTCGGCATCCCCTTCGCCGTAGAGGCGCATCAGGTCGTCATCGCTTATCGGATCCATCGACCCCATCTCGCCGCGCCAACTGCCTTGCGCCGTTCCGTAATCTCAAACAGCCTCCCATGGCGGATTGTTTCAGAAAGTTGGGATGAAGTGAAGGGCGCGAAAAACAAACCGGGACGCGTAGGATGCGGCGGTATCGCGCCGCAGGGAGTCCCATGCGTCCCGGTCGAACCACAGAATCGAAAACGTTTTAGCTTAGCCCTTCAGGACCGCGTCCTTGGCGGCCTTGGCGATGCGGAAGCGCAGCACCTTCTTGGCGGGGATCTTGATCACCTCGCCGGTAGCGGGGTTGCGTCCCATGCGGGCCTTGCGGTTCACCAGCACCAGCTTGCCCAGCCCGGGTACGGTGAAGCTGTTTTTCGCCTGCTTGTAGGCCAGGCACACCATCTCCTCGATGACAGCCACCACCTGCTTCTTGGTCAGACAGGTCTGCTCCGACAGCTTCGACATGATCTGCGACTTCGTCATTGCTCCCTTGGCCATTTGTCGCTCCTTCAGCTAGTTGACCATTGCTCCAGAACCTTGGTTCCGTTGGTGGAGGCCTTGGGCAAAATGTCCTTTATCGCCCGCCTCTCCCGTGCGGTTCGGATCGCGCGATCCGAATAACCACTGATATGTTGCGCCCCTCCATGTGACGGCGTCAAGACGAAAAACGCGGAAAAATCAATGCCAATGCGGGTTTGGGCGACACCGGTCCCGCGGTCACACTCGTCGCGCCGCCGGGGAGAGTCTCTCGGCTGGCGCGATGCGGTCGGCGGTGTGGGCTATCCGGACGAACCTGATGGTGTCTGGTTCTTGCCCGGGCATCCCATCGGAAGGGACCAATTTGCTTGACAGAACCGCTTGGCGGTCCTATATATTTTGCCCGTCAAGACGGTCCGCTGCCAGTGCGGACCGTTGTTGTTGTCGATGGGCGGGCGGCATGACCCCCGTGGCGAGGGGGCGTTGCGCGTGGACAGGCCACAGGGCAAGACGTGATCGCATCGACGCGAGAACGGCGCCCGACCCAGGGAACGATCACAGGCCACAGCGGAGTCAGACATCGTGGCATACAACTGCGTAGTGTGTGTCAAGCAGGTGCCGGACACCAAGCGCATCACCGGCCAGGCGATGAAGGAGGACGGTACGGTCAACCGCGCGGCCTTGCCTGCCGTCTGCAACCCCGAGGACATGAACGCCATCGAGGAGGCCCTGGCCATCCGCGACGCCCATGGTGGGACGGTGTCGGTGGTGACGATGGGCTTGCCTGCCGCCTGCGAAGTGCTTCGCGAGGCGCTGTTTCGCGGGGTGGATCGGGTTGTCCTGATCACCGACCGTCGGGCGGCGGCCTCCGACACGCTGGCCACCAGCTACATCCTCTCCTGCGCGGTCCGCAAGTTAAAACCGGATATCGTGCTATGCGGCCGCCAGGCCATCGACGGCGACACCGCGCAGACCGGCCCGCAACTTTCCGAGAAACTGGGCTTCCCCGTCATCACCTACCTGGAAAAGCTGCTGGACCTGTCCGGCAGGAGGATCAAGGTCCGCCGCAACGTGGGCAACGGTTACGAGGTCGTCGGCTGCGACCTGCCGGTGGTGGTGACGGTGATGGAGACAGCCAACGTCCCCCGTCCTCCCGCGGCGCGGAAGATGATGAAATTCAAGAAGGCCCGTTGCCCGGCGGAGGTCGCCAAGGACGTCGAGGACCGGATGCCCAACGCCACGAGCGAGGCTCGCACTGAGGAGACCCAGCGTCGCTGCCAGGAGCTTTCCCAGCGCGGACTGCTGATCGAACAGTGGGACCTCGACGACATCGGGGCCGACCTGGCCTGGTGCGGGCGGGAAGGCAGCCCCACCAAGGTTCACCGCATCCAGTCGGTCGTGCTGACCGGCGGGGAGTACCGCGAATTTGCCCCCAGCGACGAGGGGGTCGCCACGCTGGTGGGCGAGCTTATTGAAGAACACACCATCGGATAGACAGGGACGGAATGATGATCGGCGTGAATCGGCAAGGCGAGGTCTGGGTGTTCGCGGAGCAGGAAGCCGGCAAGTTCAGCGACGTGCCGTTGGAACTGATGGGCAAGGGACGCGAACTGGCCGAGACGCTCTCGGTTCCATTGGCGGCGGTGCTGGCCGGCGACGGAGTGGCGCCCCTGGCCGAGACGTTGATCGCCCACGGCGCCGACAAGGTGTACCTGGTCGAGGATCGCAGGCTGGGACATTACCAGGCTGCCACGTATCGATACGTCATCTGCCGGCTGGCCGAACAATACAAGCCACAGATCTGCCTCTTCGGCGCCACCCCGCTGGGCCGGGACCTGGCCCCAACGGTCGCCAGCGAACTGAAATGCGGCCTGACAGCCGACTGCACCGATCTCCAGATCGGCGACCATAATCCCCCCGGAAGCGACGTCACCCACAAGAACCTGCTGCTCCAGATACGCCCGGCCTTTGGCGGCAACATCATCGCCACGATCGTCAATTACGACCGCTGGCCGCAGATGGCCACCGTCCGCGAGGGCGTGATGGTCATGCCCAAGCCCGACGCCTCGCGCCGCGGGCAAGTCGTTCGCTGCCGGATCAGTCTGGACGGCGTGGTCGCTCCGCTGGAGATCATCGAGACGCATCACCAGCCCAAGAAGGTCAACCTCAAGGCCGCGCGGATCATCGTTTCCGGCGGGGCGGGCGTGGGCAGCCGGGACAATTTCAAGCTCATCTGGGACCTGGCCAACTGCCTGGGAGCGGCGGTGGGAGGCTCCCGCGCCGCGGTGGACCTGGGCTTTGTCGACCACGACCACCAGGTCGGGCAGACCGGTACGACGGTTCGACCGGCGCTGTACATCGCCTGCGGCATCAGCGGCGCCGTGCAACACCGCGCGGGCATGCAGGACTCCGCCAAGATTCTGGCCATCAACACCGACCCCACCGCGCCCATCTTCTCGGTGGCCCACTACGGCATCGTCGGCGACCTCAATGACGTGATCCCCAGGCTCATCAAGGCCATCCGCGGCGGCCAGCGCATCGCCAAGGCCGTCGAGACGGCGAAGGCCTAACGCAAGGACGGAAACATGGCCAACTTCTACACCGACAACGAGGACATCCGCTTCCTCTTCCGCCACATGGACATCCGCCGCGCCGCCGAGTTGACGGAAGAGGGGTTCAAGTTCTGCAAGGAATTTGATTTCGCCCCCACCGACGCTGACGATGCCGTTGACAACTACCAGCGAATCCTCACGGCCCTGGGTGAGCTGGCGGCCGAGCGGATCGCTCCCACCGCCGAGGAAACCGACCTCGTGGGCAACAAGCTCAACGAAGACGGGTCGGTGACCTACGCTCCCGGCATCGCCGAAGCGATCCGGCAATTGGGGCGGGCGGACCTGATGGGTTTCACCCTGCCGTACCGCTGCGGCGGGCTGAACTGCCCCAACCTCGTCTATACGATGAGCAACGAGATCGTCAGCCGTGCCGACGCGTCGCTGATGAACATCTACGGGCTTCAGGGCATCGCCGAGACGATCAATGCCTTCGCCAGCGAGGAGATCAAGAAGGACTATCTGCCCATGATGGCCAGCGGCGAGTGGACCGGGGCGATGGTGCTGACCGAACCCGACGCCGGAAGCGATCTCCAGGCCGTCAAGACCTCCGCGTATCAGGACAAGGACGGAAACTGGTTCGTCCGGGGTGTCAAGCGGTTCATTACCAACGGTTGCGGGCAGGTGCTGCTGGTCCTGGCCCGGAGCGAACCGGACGTCACCGATGGGCGGGGCCTGAGCCTGCTGCTGGTGGAGCGAGGCCCGCGGGTGAAAATCCGCCGCCTGGAGAACAAGCTGGGCATCCACGGCAGCCCCACCTGCGAGATCTTCTTCAACGACGCCCCCGCCAAGCTCATTGGCGAGCGCCAGAGGGGGCTGATCACCTACGTCATGAGCCTGATGAACGGCGCGCGCGTCGGCATCGCGGCGCAGTCGCTGGGCATCGGCGAGGCGGCCTACCGCGTGGCGAGGGATTATGCCCGCATGCGCAAGCAGTTCGACGTGGCCATCGAGAACTTCCCGGCAGTGCGCGAGCTTCTGGTGGACATGAGCCTGGACGTCCAGGCGGCCCGCGCACTGACCTACCATGCCGCGTTCCGCGTGGACCTGGAATACGGGGCGTTGCGGAAGCTGGAACTGGGCGATCCGGCGGCGCTATCGGCCGAGGAAAAGAAGGCCTTGCGCAACGAGTCCCGCAAGTACGGTCGATACAACAAGCTACTGACGCCGATGGCCAAGTACTACGCATCCGAGATGTCCATGCGCGTCTCCAACAGTGCCATGGCCGTGCTGGGCGGCAGCGGGTACATGCGGGATTACCCCGTCGAGCGATACCTCCGCGACAGCCGGATCACCACCATCTACGAGGGCACCTCGCAGTTGCAGGTGGTGGCGGCCGTGGCGGGCATGGCCTCGGGAACCTGCGCCACGATCGTCGAGGAATTACTCAATCGAACCTGGCCCCAAGACATCGAACCGATGGTCGAGCAGATCCGCGCGGGCCTGGCGATGCAGGAAGAATCCGTGGCGTTCATCAAGGGCCAGGGCGGAACCGCCTATCGCGACCTCTACGCCCGCAAGCTGGTGGACATCGGCGTGTACCTGATCATCGCGGCGCTGTTCTGCGACCAGGCAACCGCCAACGACGCCAAGAAGCTCGTCGCCCGGCGGTGGCTGGCCGACAAGATGCCCGAAATTCGCAAGAACCGCGAGCAGATATGCTCGGGGGACTCATCGGTGGTGGACCAGTTCGACATCCTGGCTGCACCGGTGGCGGTGGCCGAATAGTGCCCCGGAGCTTATGGCATACTGGGTGGAGTGGCGAATTGTCTTGGCTGGAAGAGAGAATCGCCCCCAAGTTGCCCGTGTCCTGGCGTCGCGATGCGATGGTCCTGGGATGGTTCTTGGTCTTCTCAATCGTGATGATCGCCTCCTGGTCCGGTCACCTCGGCTGGCCTTCGTCCCGTCAAGCTCCTGATAATGCCCCCGATGGGGCCAGTCAGATGCAGTACCTCAGCAATGTGCCCGGACAAATGGCCTCCATGCATCTGTTGATGGCGCTGGCCTTCGCGCTGGCGCTGCGGAGCGGGGCCATTGACTTGAGCATCTGGGTGTCCGCCGGAGCGGGGGGGCTGGTCGCCGCGAGTCTGATCCATGCGGGCGTGACCTTTCCCTGGGCCTTTGTCGCCGCCGCGGTGGCGGGATTGGCCCTTGGCGCCTTCAACGGATTGTTGGTGGGGGTGTTGCGCCTGCCCAGCGTCCTGGTCACGCTCGCCTCGGCCGCGGTGGCGCTGCTATTGTTGCGGTGTTGGTTTGGCCCGGCGGGCATCGACGTCCCGCCCCGGACGTTCGAATCCCTTACCATTTTGCCTTATCCACCGCTGCTGACGGGCCGGATGCTCATCGTGGCCGGGACGTACTCTGGGATCCTGTTGGGGATGCTGGCCCTTGACGGGACAGTGCGAAGCGCGCGTCTTGCCCGGTGGGGAAGGTTGTTCGCCGTTTTGGCGCTCTCCAGCGCTCTTTCAGGCCTGGCCGGGGCGTGCTGGTTGATCGACCGCAACCAGGCCCCGCTGCCTGGGGGGATCATCGGCGACCTGCGTGCCCCTGCCGCGGCGGTACTGGCGGGAGCGATGGTCCTGTCCGGACCCGGCCGCATGCCACTGGTAGGGGTTGCCTTGCCGCTGGCCATGCTGGCGGTGACCATCTGGCGACAACAGGTATGGCTTCTTTATCCGTTGGGTGTCACCTGGCATGTGGGGATTCTTATCGCCGCGACCCTGGCTGTGCAGTGGATTTCGAGACGGATCTTCCCGGGACATACCGAGGAAAGGTCGTTACACGCGGAGGGTTGATTACTTCCTCCCCGCGGCGCGGTGGCGGAGGTAGTTATCAATGAACGGCTGGATGTCGCCATCGAGAACCTTGTCGGTCTGGGAGACTTTCAGGTCCGTGCGTTCGTCGCGGACGAGCTGGTAGGGATACAGCACATACGAGCGGATCTGGTAGCCGAAGGCGATTTCGCCCTTGTCGCTGTACATCTTGGACAGTTCCGCGTCGCGCTTGGCCTCTTCGTGCTGGTAGAGCTTGGCGCCGAGCATCTTGCGGGCCTCGGCGCGGTTCTTGTGCTGGGACCGCTCGTTCTGGCACTGCACGACGATGCCGGTGGGCAGGTGCGTCAGGCGGATGGCGCTGGAGGTCTTGTTGACGTGCTGCCCGCCGGCCCCCCCGGCGCGATAGGTGTCCTCTCGGATGTCCTTGTCCCAGTCGATGTGCACTTCCAGTTCGGCCAGTTCCGGCAGCACGTCCACGGAGGCGAAGCTGGTGTGGCGGCGGTTCTGGGAGTCGAAGGGGCTGATCCGCACCAGGCGATGCACCCCTCGCTCGCAGGAGAGATACCCATAAGCATAAGGTCCCTCCACGTGCAGCGATATGGAGCGGATGCCCGCCTCCTCTCCGTCCAGGCGGTCGACCTCCTGGACGGAAAAGCCCATACGCTCGAAGTATCGCAGGTACATCCGCAACAGCATCTCGGCCCAGTCGCAGCTTTCGGTGCCTCCGGCGCCGGCGTGGATGGAGAAATAGCAGTTGCCCGCGTCATGCGGACCGCTCAGCAACGTGCGAAGCTCCAATTGGTTCAGAGCAGCGGCGGCCTTGGCCGACTCAGCGGCAACCTCCCCGAGGGTCTCTTCGCTACCGGCCTCCACGGCCAGTTCGAGGAGCACCTGGAGATCGTCCAGTTGACGAGACAGGGCCGAGACGGGAACGACCAAAGCCTTGAGGGCCTTCAGTTCCGCGATGACCGGTTGGGCGGCTTCATTGTTGTCCCAGAAGCCCGGGGCGCCCATCCGTTCTTCCAAGGCGGCCACGCGCTGCTGGCGAGCGGGGACGTCAAAGAGAGTCCCGGATGGCGTGAAGCCGTCGGCGGAGGGAGTCGATGTTCTCTTTGAGGTTTTCCGCTTCGATCATGGCCGGTCTCCGGAACAAAAAGCATCCTACCCGTCTTGCCGCCTTCGGGGCAAGTCCATCGGCGAGGAGAACCGCGATGAAGGGACGTGCGGCTGGTGTGTCTGCCGGAAAGATCGAGGACTTCTTCGAGGGGTTCGGCTTAACCGTACACGCCGACTTCGTGGGCGGTGCGGTACATTGCCAGGACGTTTTCGGTGGGCGAATTGTCCTGAATCTGGTGAGTGGGCGAGAGGATGTACCCGCCGCCGGGCATCATGATCTCCAGCGTCTCCCGCACGTTCCGCACGACGTCTTCGACGCTTCCATAGGCCAGCGGACCGGCGGTGGAGATGCAGCCGTGGAAGGCCAGGCGATTGCCGAATCGCTTCTTGAGGTAGGTCGGGGCCATGTCGGCGGCCTCGGGCTGGAGCGTCTCGACGACGGAGATACCCATGTCAATGAAGTCGTCGAAGGCCCAACTGCTCGAACCGCAACTATGGATCATCGCGGGGATGTCGAAGGACCTGGCCAGGTCCACGTACGGCTGGATGCGAGGGCGGATATGCCTGCGGAACAGATCCGGGCTGAGGGTCGGTCCGCGCTGGGTGCCGAGGTCCTCGCCCAGGCACAGCAGGTCCACGGCGCCGCCGGCAGCCTCCAGGGTGCGGCGGATGATTTCCAGTTGGATGGCGTTGCGCCGGTCGATGAGGCGCAGACCGGCGGGGTCGTCGCTGATGAGGTCCACCAGCACCTGCTCCATGGTGCGGAGCATGCCGTTTCCATTGATGACGTCCGGGAAGCCCGCCCCGCCGATGGCGACGCAGTAGTCGCCGAAGGCCCGGCATTGTTCTGCCGCCGCGGCGTGGTCGAAGTGGTCGGGATTGGGCATCGGCCAGGCCTCGACCTGCTCCAGCGTGGCGTTGGCCAGCGGCCAGTCGCAGAAGTCCCAGTAGCCTCCCGATTCGTGCTCCACCCAGCGGCGGTGAATGCCCCAATTGTCCACCTTGACCGGGCCTATGTCGGGGTGGAGCTTGGGTCCGACGTAGGGCGCAGAGACGTTGCGGAAATCCACGCCGAGGGCCTCCAGCAAACCACCGCCGTCGTTGTCGGCCAGGGCGAAGTGTTTCTTCAACCGCGCGTTGATACCCTCGTTTCCGTAGTAGTTTACCGGAACACGGTCAGGTTCCCGGCGGGCGATAGCTGTAAGCACGCGATCCTTGGAGGTCATCTTCCTGGGCATATATTGACTCGTTACCGTATGGAGCGCGATATTGAACTGCCGACCACAACCTTGTTGATGGCCGACATCACCAAGATTCTAGTGGGACTTCTACTCCTGGCAAGTCCGGTTCGGGGCGGGTCATGGCGAGGAACTCGGGCTGTTCGATGGCGCCGGGGCGGAGACCGGTGCCGCCAACGTGTCGGCTGGCGCGGCGGGTTGGCTGGCGGGCGTCTTATCGGGGTTATACATTCGGACAATAGAGGCGAAAGATTTGTCCCACTTGGCTTTCTGCTTGTCAGTCAGCAGGGCGGAGATTTCACGGTCGATCCGCTCGAACTCCGGTTTGTACAGCGGGTACGATCGGCGCCGGGCTTCCTGGAAGCCCTGCAATCGTTGTTCGAGGATCTGTTGCACCTGGAGGGCCTGATCGGAAGACAGGTCTAACTCACTTGCCAGGCGGGAGGCCCACCGCTGGGGCATCTTTTCCGGGTGTGTTCGGTAATACAGGTTGACGCGGTCGAAGTACACCACCGCCGCTCCGGCGCCGATGGCGACGCCGGCGGCAAAGACCACGATCATCAGGACGACCGTCGGCCAGCGCCGGCGGCCAGGCACCGACTTCAAAGTTGAAACATCATGAGGGTCTTGTCCCATGCTCATCACATTACCGTGTTGATAGTGTTGGCCAGCGCCAGCAGCGGATCCTGCATTCGCAGCCAGCTCTGGACGGCCAGGATAATGACCACGCCCGCGGCGGCGCAGGCGGCGACGGTGAAATAGCCCAGGATCGGGTCAACCGCCCTCGGCCGGATGGCGGCCACTCGCCGGATGACCTGGAAGGTCACGTTGACGTCAGGGGGCGAGTCCCACCGGGCGGCGGAGGCCAGTTTGGCGAAAAGTTCACGATCATTCATGATGGTGGCTCCCTGTCTTCAAGAAGGTCCGCCAGTCCGTTTTTTTCCAGCAGCGCCCGCAGTTTCTTGCGTGCGCGGTGCGCCTGTACCTTTACCATCGTCAGGCTCCATCCCGTCTGCTCGGCCACCTTGGCCAGTGGCAGATCTTCCAGATACATCAGCGTCAACACCAGCCGGTCCCTGGGGGGCAACTGCCCCAGCAAGGCGTGGATCGCCTCTCCGGCTTGGCGTGGATCGGGGCGTTCCTGGCGAGCCAAGGCCGGAAGATCCCAGTCCTGTAGGTTTATCGTCCGGGAGGCCTGCCGTTTTTGACGTTTCCAGAAGCGGTAGCCCACCCGCGTGGCGATGGCAGCCAGCCAATGGGGAAAAGCCCCGGCGCCCTTGAAGTTCCGCAGATTTACATAGGCTTCCACAAACACTTCCTGCACCAGTTCTTCCAGGTGATAGTGATCACGAGTGAACCGCCACATTCTCGCGGCGATCCGCGGCTGGTGACGCTCCACGATGCGGGCAAACGCCTGACCGTCGCCTCGCAGGCTTCCCTGAACATCCGCCAGATCCATTGCGTCCATTGCCAATACTATGCGCGCCAGGCCCTAGACATATCCACAGGTCGATTCCCGGCAGCCCGCAAGGCCGGTTGGTTAATGTAACATTTCTGAGTCCAACACGTTGCATTTCCTCACCGCCGACGTGCCCGTGACCTGTCGGCCTCGGGAGCCCATTAGTGAAATTATAACGTTTTTGCCTCTTGCATGCGCCTCCCGCGGCGGACATGGCCCGCCGTCAGAATCCTAGTGGTCCTTGTCCCGGTGAAGGTTACCCGCAATCCGCAATTTTTCTTTGTTTTGTTTCGGCGACTCCAAGGCAGGCCGGTTTGCCCCATGGGGGAATATTCAGCAGCCTGTAACCTTTTGCCCCGGTCGTCCACCAATTAGTCGAACACAGGATATCACAGGCAAACCCATAAAAGGAGAAAAGCCATGAAAACGACCTGGACACTCAAGATGGTGCTGGCCCTGGCGGCGGCGACGGCTGTGACGATGTTTATCGCCACCCCCAGCTTCGCCCGCGACCGGGACAAAGACGGTGGCAGGGGCAAGAGCGAGGTGCGGGACGGCAACCGTGATCGCGACCAGAACCGCAACTGGGACCGCGACAACGACCGCAATCGAGACAGCGATCGTGACCGCAAGGGAGAAGTCCGCCGCGGGGACGACGGAAGATGGAGCTGGTACAATTGGCCGAGGTATTACTATCGTCCGGCCGTCTGCTACTCGACGGTCCGCGTGATTACGCCTTGCCGTCCGACCGTGGTGGTCCGACCCCCGGTGGTCGTCTGCCGACCGGCCCCGGTGTACCGCTTTGGACTGTGGTTCGGATGGTAAGCCCAACGATGGCCGCGCGTGGCGCGGCGGTTTATCAGGAAACCCGCTGAAATGCTTGCTGCCTGGAGCGCCTCACAAGGCACTCCAGGCAGCGTCTTTTCCACGTTGCGCCAACGCACTTGGCGCCTGTGACATTCCACGGCGGGCAAATCCAGTCCTGCTCGCCGGGACGATTTTGCCATCCATGGAAGCGGATTGGGACTACTTCTTCTGTCCACCGGTTTTATTGAGCAGATCGCCCAGGCCCTTCTTGGCCTCCTCGGCGGTCTTTCCGACGGTTTGGGCCGCTTGGCTGGCGGCGCCTTGGAAGACCTTGACGGCTTCTTCCTTGGCTTGGCCGACCAGCTTGATCGCCTCGCCGCCCACGGCATTGGCAGCGGAGGCGATATCGGCGCTGAGGGTCCCGGCCAGGTCGGCGGGGATGATGCCCTTGCCCTTCTCGACGATGCCCGCCAGCACGGCCATGACGATGCGGTTGATGATCTCGCTGGTCTTCGCTCCGCCGCCGGAACCGACGTTATTCAACTCGATGGACGGTATCAGGATGTCCACCGCCGGCCCGGACAGTAGGCGTACGTGGGCGGTGACATTCTTGATCGTCACCTTGTCCACCTTGACTTTCTTGCCGCCTTCCTTGCTTTCGGGCTTGGCCGCCCCCCCGCCGCCAAGTTGCTTGACGTGATCCATCACCACCGAGACATTGCTCTTGCCGATCTGCTGCTCGATGTTGACGTCCAGGCCGTCGAGGGTGAAATGCGTCAACTCGACCGCCTCGCCCAGGACGCTGGCTGTCCGGAGGCCCAGGTCGAAGGCGCCCGACTTCATCAGGTGCGGGCTGGTGAAACCGGCGGGGTTGGAGATGCCCAGCGCGTCCATTTTCAGCGTGCCGCCCAAGAGGCTGAGGTTCAGGCTGCCGAGCTTGGTGGGAACGCCCAGGGCGTACTCCCCGCTGACCTCGACGCCCTTCTTGGCGATGGGGTCGATCATCGCCCAGACGGCAAAGATCGCCACGACCGCCAGCACGAGGATGCCCACTACGATTCGGGTGATGAGCTTCTTCATGGGTCCGTCCTTTCCAAACATGGGTCTGTGCGTTGGCGCCGGCAAGGCCAGCCAATGGGTTTCGCGTTATTCTACGCGGCAGAGGTCACCGCAGGCCAGTGGCCCCCGTAAATCGAAGCGCCTCCTTTTGGGAACCGCGGCGCTGGCATGGGACCGATTCACCCGATACACTTCGCCGTAGTCGTTCCATAAAAACAAAGGAGCCATCGATACCGCTGACTTTTGACATGCCGCTGGATGCCCTCAAGAAGTACACCGGGACGAACCCGCGCCCGGAGGATTTCGACGCCTACTGGGAGGCGGGGCTGGCGGAAATGCGTTCGGTTGACCCGAAGGTGGAGATTCGAGCGGTGAAGTTTCCGGCGCCCTTCGCCGAATGCTTTGACCTGTATTTCACCGGAGTAGGCGGCGCGCGGATCCACGCCAAGTTCGTTCGTCCCGCCAAGGCGGACCAGCCCCACCCAGCCGTACTGATGTTCCACGGTTACAGCAGCGCTTCGGGCGACTGGTCCGGCATGCTGGGCTACGCGGGCATGGGCTTTTCGGTGGCGTTTTTGGACTGTCGCGGCCAGGGTGGACAGAGCGAGGATGTCGGGGGGGTCAAGGGCAACACGTTCAAGGGGCAGATCATCCGCGGCCTGGATGACGACCCGAGGAAGCTGCTGTTTCGCCAGATTTTCCTCGATACCGCCCAGCTTGCCGGGATCGTCATGGACATGCCGGATGTGGACGCCCGGCGCGTCGGGGCCACCGGCGGCAGCCAGGGCGGCGGGCTGACGCTGGCCTGCTGCTCGCTGGAACCTCGCATTCGCAAGTGCGCGCCGGTGTTCCCGTTCCTGTGTGATTATCAACGCGTCTGGCAGATGGACCAGGACAAGGACGCCTACGCCGAGCTGCGAGATTATTTCCGCAACTTCGACCCGCGCCACCAGCGCGAGGACGAAGTGTTCCAGAAACTGGGTTACATCGACGTGCAACACCTGGCGCCGCGGATCAAGGCCGAAGTGATGATGGCTGTGGGGCTGCGGGACACGATCTGCCCGCCCTCGACGCAGTTCGCCGCCTACAACAAGATCACCTCGCCCAAGTCGCTGGTGCTGTACCCCGATTTCGGCCACGAGGGCCTGCCCGGGATCAGCGACATCATCTTCCAGTTCCTGGCCGGGCTGTAGGAGGCCTCTACTTTCTGGTGAGTTCAGTCACCCAACGAATAGACGGTCTCAATCATCCGCTTGTAGTTGGCGTAGCGGACGTAGTGGGGCACGGTATTAGACACGCCGGGCATGTATCCGCCACCGGCGCCAATGGTCTCCACCTTGCGGCGAACCTCTGCCTCCACGTGCTCGCCATCACCTCGGGCCAACAGGTCCAGGTCGATGTTGCCCATCAAGCAGAAGCGGTCGCCCCAACGACGTTTAATCAGGAGCGGGTCCATGCTCTTGGGTTCCAGCGGTTGAATGCCGCGAACGCCGATATCCGCCAGTTGGTCGAAAACGTCGTAGAGCCTTCCATCGGTGTGGTACGCCAGGGGAAGGCCGCGGGCCTGCCCGATCTCGACCAGGCGGCGGATGTGGGGAAACAGCCGGTCGCCAAAGAACCGCGGACTCAGCATCAGACCTTCGGTGTAGGCGATGTCGTCGCTGTAGAACAACACCCCGGCTGCGCTGCCGGCGACGTCTATCGCCGCGACCATCGCGTTCAGCGTGGCAGCGGCCAGGCTATCCATCACCGCGGCAACCAGATCCGGCTCCTCGATGGCTTTGAAGCAGAAGTCAGTGAAACCCATCAACATCCACGCGAACGTGAAGATGTCAGCCGTGTGCAGTAGAATCTTCATCTCCCCCGGCAAAGCCTTCGCGACGGCGACAAGGCGGTCGATCTGATCCTGGATGCAGGTCAAGTTGCCCTCGGAGGCATCTAGCCAACTCCACCGCCGGCTGAGAAACTGATCCAGGCTGATGATGGCGGGGCCTTCGGCGTTGCAGCGGTTCCCCGCATTCGCCAGTTCCCGAGGAACCACACAGATGCTGACCTGCACATAGTCGTAGCCCGCGCGGCGCCAGAACTCCACATCGTCAGCGGGGGTGGCCACCTCCCGCCCGATGACGCATGCCTTGTGCCGGGCATCCACGTGGAAATCGAACAGCGGAGGGCGGCGGTAGGCCTTGCGCAGCAGAAGCGTGTCGAGGAATCGCCCGAAATCGGGCCGCGGTCGAATGTCGATCATGGGAACCTCCACCCGTTATACAGGAGAGTGGCCGGATGCCTCGAATACGTTTGCGTGCGGCGCACGGACGCGACATGCGTCGTGTGTCACACCATCGCGCCTGGGGGGACTCGAACCTCCAACCTGCGGTTTAGAAGACCGCTGCTCTGTCCACTTGAGCTACAGGCGCCGATCTGCCGGTTCGACGATACGCCGTACCGGCCTGGCGTTCAAGGCCATTGGTCATATCGGCCGGTTACCCCACATTGGGCACGAGAATCGGCCCTGGCGGGACGATAAGAAATCCTGGCCGCTGGCAGGTCGTCCTGCCGTCGCGGTGCGGCAAAGTCTGGAGCGTAGGACAGCGGAAAACTTGCCTGCTGCCCGCGAGCCTTTGAAAGCCCAATCGTTCTAGAGCTTGCTCCAATCGAACAGTGTCACCAGCTTTTTCGATCGCCGGTTCAGTAGATCTTGGTAACACTGTTGGGCATCGCGGGGGGAGTGCGACTCGTACAGGCCGTCGGTCTTGATTCGCCCCTCGACCAGCCATTTCATGGCGGCGGCGATATTGCCCAGGATGCTGTTGACGCGAAACTCCGCCGGCTGGGTCGGAACCTCCCACTCCCATCCGCTGCGAAGCACCACGTATTTGTGAAAGACCGCGTGGAGCACGTCGAAGGCTGACAAGTCGGTCTTTTTCGCCCACGGCACGCCGACCAGGACGACCTCGCCCCGCTTGCGGACGGCCTTGCAGGCGTCCAGGGCGGCCTGCTCGTGGCCGGAGCATTCCAGCACCAGCCCAAACTTGCCAAACAGCGGTTCGCCCTTGTCCGGCAGGCGTTGGGCGATGTTGCGGATTCCGACGGCCTGGGCGTCCTGGCGCCGGGCCTCGATGGGGTCCACGGCCAGCACCTCATAACCGCACATCTGGAAAATCTGGGCCGCGAAGTGCCCCACGGGTCCCAGGCCGGTGACCGCCACCGGTTCGGGCGGCCGGGCGGTGGTCGTGGTCAGCGTGCTCATGCTCACGCACATCATCCTCGCGATGAGGGCCTTCTCCGGAGGCAATTCCGCGGGAACGGGAACGCATTCCGATCGCTTGCGGCGCTGGCGCGAGGCGTGCGGTCCCATGGTGAACAGGCGGTCGCCCGGTTTGACGTCGGTTATGTCCGTGCCGACCCGTTCGGCCTCAAAGACGGCGGTGTAACCGGGCTGGCGCGGAAGGTTGATGGTGGCCAGGTAAAGTCCGGAAAGCTCCGTCCCGGCGCTGATCAGCGTGACGAGCGTTCGGCCGAGGATTTCGTCGCCGGCGGGGTCCGTCTCGTTGAAGTCCGTCTCGACCAGTTCGGCCTGTTGGGGGGCCGTGATCAACACTTGAAGGCGTTTGCCGCTCATAGAATCCTCACTCCACACTTGGCGGCTGTCTTGCGAATGAACTCCGCCGCGACGGGGAACTCCTCCCGCTTCATATGCTCCATCATCAGGGGCATGTCCGGATCGAGCCTGCCAAGCCCCTGGAGGAAGACCTCATAAGCCAGTCCGCCGGTCCCGGGAACGACCTCGCTGAGATGGACGGTCAGGCCCTGGCCCAGCAGGATGTCCTTGGCATGGCAACTGCGGATATAAGGTCCGAGTTTGGCGAAGCACTCCTGGAGCACCAGATCGGTGCGAAAGTATCTCGACGGGCAGTTGATGATGTTCACCGGGTCGAAGTGGATGGCCATGGCCTTGCGGTCGATGGCCTTCAGCAGCTTAAGATAACTGTCGGCTGAGTCGGGATACATCCAGGGCATCGTTTCCAGGGTGTAGAACGTCCGAGTGGGCTTGACCGCGTCGATGATGGTCCGGGTGGTCTCGACGATCTGGTTGAAGGCCGCGTCGGTCAGGTCGTCGGGGCAAGGCCCGTCCCATTTTTCGCCGAAGGAACCGGCGATGTTGACGCAACAGCGGGCGCCGATGCGCTCGGCGACGGCCAGGCGCTTCTGGCACTTCTCGATGGACTCCTTGCGCTTCGCCTCATCCCGGCTCATGGGATTGCACCAGGAATAGACCTCGGCGAGGATCAGGCCGGCGTCCTTGGCCGCCTGGAGGTAGGCGTCGATCTGGTCTTCCGGAACATCGCGCCAACCGGCGGCGCTGTAGCCGGCGTCCTTGTGGGCCTTGACCCATTCTTCCAGAGTTTTTGTGTCGAACACGGGGCCGCCAAGTCTCATTTCTGCTACTCCTTAATCAGAACATGTTGTGGCCGGCGAGACAGACATTCCGCTGGGCGGAAGCTAGTCGCCTTTCATCCGGTGCATCGTTTCCCGAGACACTTACCGCCCGACCAGGACTCGTTTACCGGTCGCTGCCGACTTCAAGCCCGCCTCCAGCACCTGGACGATCTTCATGCCGTCCTCGAAGTTCGGATAAATGGGCTTGCCCTTGGATACCGCCTCCAGGAAGTCCACTACCGCATGGGTGAATTCATGCTCGTAGCCGATGATGTGCCCCGGCGGCCACCAGTGCGAGATGTAGGGGTGCTCGCTCTCGGTGGCCAGGATCGTCCGGAAACCACGTGCGTAGGAGGGATCGTCCTCGCTGTAGTATTCCAGCTCGTTCATTCGCTCCAGGTTGAACGCCAGGGCGCCCTTGGAGCCGTATACCTCGAAGAAATTGTAGTTCTTTCGTCCCAGGGCGAAGCGGGTGGCGTTGAACGACCCCAGCGCGCCGTTGACGAACTCGGCGTTCATGAAACAGGCGTCCTCCACCGTGACCTTGCCCTTCTTGCCGCCCTTGGCCCCGCCTTGGAAGGCCGCCGATCCGACCGACGGCAGCGGCCGCTCTGTAATGAAACTTGCCGTCATGGCGCTGACGGCCTTGATCTCTCCCACCAGGTAGCGCGCCAGGTCGACGTTGTGGGAGTTGAGGTCTCCGTGCGGGCCGGAACCGGCGTGTTCCTTCTGGAGCTGCCAGACCAGCGGGAAATTGGGGTCCACGATCCAGGACTGTAGGTACGCCCCGCGCCAGTGGAAAATGCGCCCGATCTTCCCGGTGTCGATGAGCTGCTTAGCCAGCACCACCGCCGGACAGCGGCGGTAATTGTGATTGAGATAATGCGTGATCCCGGCCTTGCGGGCGGCTGAGAGCATGGCCTTGGCCTGCGCGACGTTCAGCGCGAAGGGTTTTTCGCAGAAGATGTGCTTGCCCGCACGAGCGGCCGCCACGGCGATGTCGTGGTGAGTCGCGGTGGGGGTGGCCACATCCACCACGTCGATGTCGTCGCGGGCGACCACATCGCGCCAGTCGGTGGCCGTCTCCTGCCAGCCCCATCGGGCGGCGAAGTCCTTCAGCGGTTTCTCGTGCCGTCCGCAGACGACCTTCAGGACAGGCTCGTAGGCCGTGTCGAAGTAAATCGGGGCGTTGCGCCAGGCCTGGCTGTGCGCCCGGCCCATGAAGTTGTATCCGATCATCGCGATGTTGAGCTTCTTTTTCCCGGCCATGTCGTGCTCCTATGTTCTGTCAGACGCATTGTGTCCGATGTGCCCGCCAGTCCGTCACGGTATCCAGGGCGGCGGCAAGCTATCAGATCCACTGGATTCCCAAGTCGAACACCTTGCCAAAATTCTCGATATCCGCGCGATGGTGCCCGGACAACAAGAGATAATGATGCGACGCCAGCGACGACATCAGCCTGTGCCCGTCTCCGATCCGGATCACCCCGCCGTTGCGGCAGTCGGAGCCTGGGTATTGCGCGTAGCCCTTCAGTTCGCCCCCGGCGACGGTGAGGCGGTCCATCCCCGCGTGGAGCTTGGCCAACGTCACCGGGCCGGCGGCGCTGAACAGGGCGTCGACGGCGACGGCGTTGGGGTCCACGATGGCCAGGACCTTGGGCCGCAGCGTCCACCGAGTGGCGAAGGTCGGCGGCATCAGCCCCATGTAGCCGCAATGGGCCACCAGCAGATAGTCCGCCGGATCGCCCCCGTATGCTGAAACGTCGTGGAACTTCTCGATCCGCTCGTGCCTCAGCGCGGCATCTCCCAGCACGAAGGGGTAGAGATTGGTCAGCATCATGGGTACGCCCAGCGACCGGCCCAGGACATATTCGGTAAGCATGGAGACGGTGTCGGCCTCGCAGCCCCAGACGATACCTCGCTGCTCAAAGAGCATCACAAACGCCAGGCACGGGGTGGAATCGCAGAAATGGGATTCGTTGAGGCAGTTGATGCCCACCGCGCGGATGGAGGGATCCGCGTCGATCCGCCGCTTCAGTGCCACGTACAGCCGCAGGGCGCTGTGGAGGGAACGGTCCGTCAGCCCCTCCGTCGATGCGTGCCAATCCTTCCAGGCATCCTGCGCCTGGCGGTCGGAGACACCCTTGGCTTCCTGGGCCAATTCCTGGAAGCTCTCCCGCGCGACGGTGACGCCGAATTTCAGCGCCATGCGCGCGGCGCACTCCGGCTCCCACCAGTAGAACCGCTTGAAGATGCCCGCCTGTGCGCCTTGGCCGGGATTGTCCTGGAAGACCAGGAACTTCGCCTCCCGCAGTTCCCGCTTGGCCGCCAAGGCCGAGCAGATGTTGCGGGTCTGCGCCAGGGTGTAGGGCGCGATGGTCGCGACGCCTTCGGACCGCAGATAATCGATGATCTCCCAGTCCCACATCGACAGCGTGCCGAACTCCGAGGTGACGATCAGAATCGGCAGATGGAGTTTCTTAAAATCCGCCAGCCGGCGGTAAGCCTCGCCGAGCAGTTGCGGGAAGACCACGGCATCGGCCTGAGGCAACGAAGAACCCAACGCCACCGGCGCCAGTATCTCCGCGCGGTCAGCCAGCAGGGCCTTGAGGGCCTCGACCTGTCGGTCGAATCCCTCAGACCTGCCTGGCTCGAAATACAGCGGTATCAATCGGGCCTTCATAATGGTTCCATCCCGGCGGGGCCTTTGCCGCCGTCTAGGCCTGCTTGGCGATTCGCTTGAGGGTCCGGATGCTCTGGGCGACGGCTCGGTCCTCGTTGCCCTTGTAATCGGGGTGGAGGAAATCCAGTTCGACAGCCAGGAAACCTTTGAATCCGGCCTTCTTGAGCAACTTGGCGAGCTTGAGGTTGTCAATAAACCCATCGCCCACCGGGGCGGTGGAGAAGAAATACCAATCCGTCACCGAGGCATCGGGGTTGACCTTCAGATCCTTGATGTGCGTGGCCAGGGTGTACTTGGCCAGCTTCTCCATGCCCCGGACCGGGTCGTCCAGCAGGCGGGCGAAGTTGCCGGTGTCGAAGTTCAGCCCCAGATAAGACGAGCCGACGGACTCGATCAGTTGCAGGATTTCGTCGGCGGTGAAGTCGATGTGGTTCTCGATGGCCATCTTGATGCCGTAGCCCTTGGCCGCCTTGACGGCTTCCTTGAGCATCTTGGACAGGCGGCGGATCTGCTCCTGGTGATCCTCGAAGCGGAACATCAGGCTGGAACCGACGATCCGCATCACCTTGGCCCCAATCGCCGAAGCGTGGTCGAAGGAGGCAATCATCGCCTTGTATTCCTTGCGATTCTTGCCGCCCTCCAGGCCGTCGGGATGCCCCCAGGCGTAAACACGGTCCAATCCATAGTCGTCCATCCGCTCCTTGACGGATCGCAGGTAGCCCGCGTCGTCCTTGTGGGGGATGAAGCAGGACTCCAGCGACACGCCGTCGACACCGAGCTGCTTGGCCCGGTCGATGAAATCCTCCAAGGTCATTCGCCGCGGCGGCTTGGACTGCTGGGGATACACCTCTCCAAAGAACCGGTGATAGCAGTAACTGTCGATTCCGACTTTCATGGCGGGACTCCTACTTTTATTGGGGTTAGGTATTGTAGTGCTTCACGGATGGAGCGTGAAGCGGTGTTTTACATCGGGAACCAGACACCGCAGCCGCTGGTCCAGCCCTGCCACCTGGCGGCGAAGGGCTTGGGGGGCGACCGTGTTGAACTCGAACATGCCGAAATGATGGGGTATCAGCACGCCCACTCCGCCGGCCAGGCACAGATCGGCGGCTTCCTGGAGCGTCATGTTGCCGATCACGCCGCGGCGGGT
>Ga0315284_10000933_pt1 | contig 40422 bp, 38 predicted proteins | sample YL17G09_16_MG_FD_203696 | JGI IMG/M metagenome (GOLD analysis project Ga0315284, IMG submission 203696) | Sediment microbial communities from Yellowstone Lake, YNP, Wyoming, USA - YL17G09_16 | ecosystem: Environmental > Aquatic > Freshwater > Lake > Sediment | place: USA: Wyoming | collected...
AGTTATCCGGTTGTCCAGTTGTCCAGCCACCCGGTTATCCCGTTAATCCAGTGATCCAGTGAGAATTCCTGAGAATTCACCCGGACTTCTTGAGATTTTATGAGAATTTATGAGAATTAGTGAGAATTAGTGAGAATTACTGAGAATTAGTGAGACAAACCCCGCACCCGCCCAGTATCGTTACGTCTTACCACATAACATGTTAGGATTTTCACCAGCCCGATTTTGAGACTTTCCGGTAACTTTTCGCGAATTTATTTTTTTCTTCACCACAGAGCACACGGAGTGCCCGCACTCCGAAGGTTTACCAGCACGCCAGAGGCGTGTAAATCTCCGGCTGGCGGGTGAACCTCGGGCGGGCCACGGAGAAAAAATTTTTCGTTTTTCGTTTTTCGTTCTTCGTTCACGGCTTGCTCACCCGTAACCTTTGGCCTAGCACCTAGCACCGTGCCCGGCACACCGCACAGTGTGTCCACATGCCGAAGTATATCCTGTCAAACCCCGATAGTCAAGTACTTTTTGAGAAATTTTTTAACAATCCACAGATTTCACAGATTACAAAGATTTTATGAATGACTAAAAACTTTTGCCACTGATGACCGCAGATGAACCGCGGGGTCGAATCCCAATTACGGAGCGAGAGGGTCAGACAAGAGGGTCAGGTACGATTACGGAGCGCAGCCGAAGAGGACCCGGTCCCTCGGGAAGGATTTGGGTTGACGGGCGGGATAATGCGGTTATAATGAATGAAAATCCGCCGGATTTGCGGCGGAATTTTTACGCCTGGGTAGCTCAATCGGCAGAGCGCGGCTTTCGTAAAGCCGAGGTTACGGGTTCGACTCCCGTCCCGGGCTTTTTCTATGCCCCAAGATTACCGCGCGGCGGGGATTTCGATGCTGAACGTCACGCCTTCCGTCTCGCCGGAGGAGACGCTTATCGTGCCGCCGTGTTTTTCCACGATGGCCTTGGTGATTGGCAGGCCCAGCCCTACTCCTCCGCACGAGCGGGTCATGTAGTTTTCCGCCTGTTTGAAGCGGCGGAAGATTCTTTCCCTGTCCGCTTCGGCTATGGGCTGGCCGTTGTTCGCGATGTTTATGCGGGCGGTTCCGTTTTGTTGGGTGACGCTCGCCGTGACGGCGAGGTCCGGCTTTTCCTTGTTGAATTTGAGCGCGTTGTGCAGGATGTTGTGGATGGCGCGGCTGAAGAGTTTTACGTCCACATTTGTCCACACGGATTCGTCGGACGCTTCCACCATCCACTCGGCGGGCTGAGTCTTGCCCTTCGACGCGGCGTCGAACAGTTGCGAGAGCAGTTTGTTCAGGTTGGCGCGCTCTTTGTTCAGCATTATGCGGTTGTTCTGCAGGTCCGCCATCATGATGAGGCTTTCGACCACCTTGGAGAGTTCCGTCACGCCGTCGATGGCTGTTACAAGGAGTTCCTTCGCCTCGCCGGTGATTTGTTCGCTGAAAATATCGCGCATGGCCTCCAGGCCGCCCTGGACGTTGGTCAGCGGCGTGCGGAGTTCATGCGATATGAGCGCAAGGAATTCGTCCTGGAGGCGGTTCAGTTCCCTCAATGACTTGACTTCGTTCTGGAGCATCTGGAACTGTTTGGCTTTTCTGAAGATGAGCGGGATTTGGTCGAGGTCGCGGATGGGCTTGGTGATGAAGTCCGCCGCGCCGCCCTTGATTGCCTGGACCGCGGTCTCGATGGTGCCGAATCCGGTCATTACGATGACTATGATGTCCGGCTGGATTTCCTTGGCGCGCTGCAGGAGTTCCAGGCCGTTCATGTGCGGCATCTGTATGTCGGAGAGGAGGGCGTCGAAGCGCTCGGCGTGGAGCATCTCCAGCGCCTGAACGCCGTTGTTGGCGGTCTTGATCGTGTGGCCGTGGCGCTCCAGCACAAGGGTCATCAACTCCCTGATGGTGGGCTCGTCGTCGGCCACGAGGACTTTGAAGTTTTCTGCGTTCATGTTTCTATGCCTCTCTTCCCTTGACCAGATAATTCCGCCACGCCGCGCGCGTCGAGGCGCGCTCGGCAGGCGAATCCTGCGCGGAGTAGAAGAACGCCTTGCCGGTTATTTTTTCAAGCGCTTCTTCAGCAACAGAGGAAAGAACAAAAGACGGGTCATCAAGCAGATTTGTAAGAGCGAGGACGGATTTCCTTGAACTCATTTCCGCCAGGGCGCGTATTGCGCGGATCTTGGCGGACTTGCCCACTGTAATATCCTTTATCGTCTCGATTAGCGCGGTTTCTTTATCACTTTTCCCGTTGTTCCACCATGACTTCCAGCGCCTTACCGCCTTGTCCCGTTCCTCCGGCGGGGCGTTGGAGACGAAATCGAAAGACTGCGCCGTGATGATGTCCAGCGCGCAGTTTGCGTAGAACCTGAGCGCCTCGTTTTCGTCCGAGAGCGCGTCGATGAGAAGAGGCACGGCCTGCCATGCGTCGAGTTCCTTCAGCGCTATCGCGGCCTCGACCCTGTTGCGCTGGTCGCGCTGGTCCTGCAACTGGTTTATCAGGCGCGGGACGGGTTTCTCGTTCATCTTCGATTTCCACCATTCTCGCCATTTTCTGGCCGCTTGCTGTCTTTCGTCGGGCGTTGCGTCCGCGTTGTATTCCACGTAATAGAATGTAACGGCCTTGAGCGATTTCGCCGCCTCGGCGCGCACGGCGCTCGCCTCGTCATCCAGCGCATCCAATAAGCGCGCGACCGCGTCCTGGCCGAACTTCGCGAGGCGCCTGGCCGCTTCAAAGCGGTTTCGCGGCTCCTTGTCCTTCAACTCTTTCGCGTATAAATCCAAAGGCGCGAGGTCCTTCACGCTTTCGGCGTACTTCGCCCAGTACGCCGCCGCGTCAACTCCGTCGGGCGTTTTGTGCCCGGAGGCGAGTTCGAGCAGGCGGACGTAAGCGCCCCGCTTCGCGCCGTCGGCCCGCGCAAGGCCGGCGGCAAGCGCTTGTATGTGCATGTCGGACGCCAGCCGAACCAGCGCCGTTTCGCACGCGGCGGCCCTCGCGCCGCTCGAAGCCAGGTACAACTCGGAAATCGCCGGCAGCGCGTCTTTTGCCCGCAGAAGCGTCAGCGCCGCCAGCGCCTTCAGGCAGACCTTCTCGTCCTCGTCCTTGAGGGCCTTCATCAGCGGCTTCACCGCCTTCTTTTCGCGCAGCCGCCCCAGCGCCTCCGCTGCAAGCGCCCGGCCTTCCGGCGTGGAACTCTTCAGGTCGTCAATGAGCCAGTCCGCCGGCGCGCCGTTGCGATATTTCGCAAACCAATCCTTCCACGCCTTGAGAAGATACGCGTCGCCCGCCTTCTGTTCATCGGACTGCGAGATGGTCTGCTCCTGCGGCATCGGGGGGATGACGCGGCTTGTGCAATGCTGGAGAAGCGCGAAGAGGAATTGCCTGTTGTCGCAGTCGGGGCGTTCCAGTTCCGCGATTATGAGCGGGGCCGCGCGCCAGTCGCACAGTTTCATGGCCGCCCGCCCGGCATTGGCGCGGATTTCCGGGTCGTCGCTGCGGGCCAGCCGCAATAAATTCCCGCAGCCCGTTGCGCCCACGCGGTAGTCGAAATGCTCCAGCGCGCGCGTCGCCTTGACGGCCACGTCCTTGTTGGGGTCGCGCAGGGCGTCGACGAGGAGGGGGATGGCTTCAAGATTTCCAAAAGCGCGCAGGCCTTCCACGGCGTCGGCCCTGCGCTGGGGCGAGGAATCGGTGATGAGGCGGGCGAGCCTGTCGAACTCCGCCTGCATTTGCGGCGTGAAGTCCTCGAGGCTGCGTTCGCGCTGCTGCCGCCGGAGCGCCTCCGTTATGAAGCCGCTCCCCGCGACAAGCAGGACCACCAGCGCGATATACCGGTACATTGGCCCCTCTCCGCCATGAACGATTTGAAGGGGGAACCCGCCGCGACGATCGCCGCGCGATGGACGCAAGACGGCGGCGGTCCGCCCGCCCGCATTTTATACTTTATATTTTATAAAAATGCAAGCAAAATCCCGTTTTCCATCGGCTCGTGATTGCGTGGCGCATCAGGGTGCGGCGCGAGAAGGCTTACGAGATGGGTTTGCCGTATTCGTCGATGATGCCGTCCGGGCAGAAGTCTTTCACGAGCGGCGCGACAGCGCGGTTCACGACGGGGGCGAACGGCGCGCAAATCGTTTTGTATTTCGCAAGGCAGTCCGGCGAGGCGGCAATCAGGTCGTCGCTGATTATGTCCACCGGCGAGCCCTCGGCGGGCGGCTTGTAGCAGGGGATTTGCCGCTCGTGAAACGCATAGACGGCGGCCTTGCTGATATAAAGCGCATGCGCCGGGCGCACGGTCCGCTTGTTTGCGCGGAAGGCCTCGACCGCGTCTTTGAGGCTCTGGGCGTAATGCGAGAATTCCCTGGGACCGGTGAAGTTGGCCGCGTAAAGCCGCCTGTTGCCGTGTCGCGCGGCGATTGCGGCGTGTTCCGGGTAATGCCTGCCGATGGGGGCCGGGAGGTTGCGGTGGTAGGCGACCGGGCCGTCGAGTTCAACGCCGCACAATTTTCCCCAGGGCCGCGCCGAATCCACCGCGAAGCCGATGTCGTCCGCGGGGGAGGGGTCAACGATGATTTCGTCGGCGTCCGCTCCCCATTTGAATATGCCCGGCGTGCCCCGCCTCGCCGCGCAGGTCGAGTATATCCTGCCGACCTGCAGGCAGAAAGCCGCCCCGGGGTCGGTTTCCTTCACGGCGCGCGCGAGGGCGTGAATGAAACTCCGCATCGAGTCCTCCCGGAATTTCATGAAGTCGACGAAGCGCGGCCTGCAATCCGGCTCGGCGGGGTTTTGCGGCGAGTCGCCGTGGAATTCGATGGGCATTTTGTCCGGCCATTTTTTGAAGCGCGCGCCCCAGTGGGCGTTGAGCGCTTCCGGCGTATGGTGGCGCTGGCGCAGCCACCGGCTGTACTGCTCGCGGGCCTGCGGCGAATAATCGGCGTACTGGTAGAATTCGTATTCCGTCTCGAACGCGTAAGAGAACATCGGCTGGTATGAAATTACCGGATAGCCGCTCAGGTTTTTGACGGCGTGGCGGTAGAAGTCGCAGATGCGGCGGGTGAGCGATTCGTCGGCGAGGGTGTGCACGGGCCTGTCAAAAATCTCCCTGTGACGCGGGCGCGCGCCGCCGCAGAGCAGTTGCTCCTTTCGGCCCAGCCACGCGGGGCGCAGGCGCGTGTTGAGTTTCAACTGCAGCGCGAAACCCGCCGCCACGGCAGGCTCTATGAGCGAAAAGACGGGCGAGAAGTCGAACCTGCCTTTGCGCCTTTCGACCAGTTCCCAGATGATGTCCAGCGCGATCGCGTCGAACCCGCATTGCCTTATTGCATCCAGCCATCGGCGATAGACGCTGTCGCCGATGGACAGCGCCGCGAGAGCCCTTATGGTGAAGATGGTGTCGATTTCGCTCCGCATTTGCGCCGACGCCTGCTGCAAAAGGCCATTATGAGAAAAAAGTCGCCTTCTGGTTTGCGCCGGAAGGCGACTTGAAATCAATTTGATGTATTAGTCGGCTCGCGGCGCGCGCATCCCGCGGCCATGCGTTCTTTAATCCGCTCACGGAGAGTCGCAGCCGCCGTACTCGTCGCCGCCGTTGTCTCCGCCGTTATCGCCGCCGTTATCGCCGCCGTTCGCATTGAGGACTTCAAAACTGCCGAGGATTTCCATGAAGAGCGGTTTCATTTTGTTGAAGCCGCCGACGGCATAGGCGCAGTAAACATCATAGACCTTGTCGTCTTTCAGGAAAATGGCGATGGCCACGCGGTACTTGCCGCGGAGAGAGTCCTGGTCATAGATAATCAGCGTGCCGTCCACGCCGCCCGCCTTGAAGGGGTCTTCGCTTATGACATTGAAGCCGGAGACGTTCTGCTTGAAGAGTGCCTTGCCGTCTTTTACGACCTTGTCGAGGGTTCGGCCGTTGCCGGTGTCGTTGCTGAGGATGACCTGCGCGATTTTGCCGTTCCCGTCATCGGCGGAGCTGATTGTCAGGAGGTTTTGGACTGTGGCGTCGGTCCACTCACTCGGGACTTTGAGAGACATGCCGTAGTCGGCGAATTCACGTCTCTTGAGTTCGCCGATCTTCACCGGCAGGTCCGCGTACTGGTTGCCGCCGTTGTTCCCGCCATTGTCCTCACCCCACTCGTCGCCGCTCTCGCCGCCACCACTGCCGCCCCCGTCGGGATGGGCGTTCTCACCGCTGCCGCCGCTGCCGCCGCCCGTGCCGGAGTCTTCGCCCCACTCGTCGCCGCCCTCGCCGCCACCGCCGCCACCGCTTGAGCCATCATCCTCGCCCCATTCGTCGCCCCCGTTGTTTTCGCCGTTGCCGCCCTCGTTATTGTTCTCGGCTCCTTCGGGCAAACCGGTTACTTCAAAACTCTCCATTATCTTGTTGAAAGCCGGCAGCATTTTTTCAAACTGGTCGGTTGTGTATCCGCAGAAGACGTAGTAGGCGTACTTGTCCTTTACAAAGACTGCCACCACGGTTCGGGATTGAACGCCGCCTTCGGATGTCTGGTCATAGACGATAAGCCGGCCCTTGAGGTTGCCGGCCGTGATGGTCTTGTCGGAAGAGATTTCCTTGTAGTCGGTGATGTTTTCGGCAAGGCTTTTTGTGCCGTCCGCGACAACTTTATCGAGGTTTCTGCCGTTCGTTTCCTCCGCCGTGATTTGCAGCGAGGCCCTCAAGCCCGCGGGACCACCCTCGGAATAGGCCAGCCAGTAACCCTCCTGCGGGTCGGTCGTCCAGCCTTTGGGCACTTGTATCGCGATGCCGTATTCCTTGATTTCCGTTCTTTCGAGGTCGCCTATGGTGATTTCCTGCTCCTCGATGAACTGCGGCTTGCCGGTGATGGACAGGTTGTCCCACATGTACTTGTGCGCTTTCTTGTAGGCGTCGAACTTGTCAGCGGCATTGCTGTAGACCATGGTGTAGGCTGCGTCGTCGATGACCGCGAGCGCCGCCCTGCCGTGTTTCTTCACGCCGCCCTCGCCGGTGTAATCGGCTTCAATGAGCAGCGCCTTCACATCGCCGAGGCTTATATGTTTGTCGGGCAGAGGCGTGAAATCGGGGTACTGCTGTTTCAGCATGTCTTTTGTAAACTGGGAATATTCTTCCAGCGACTTGCCGTTGGCCGGGGCGATCTCGACGGCAATCTTTGCGGGACCGTTGGGCTCATCGGGCGGACTGAAAATCAGACCCAGGCTGCGGCTGTCCGATACATCCTCTACTTTCCACCCTTTCGGATATTGGATTTGCATGCCGCCCTTCTCGAACGTGTACGTATCGTAATCCGGATTGGTCGAGGCGGCGGGCGGCGTCGTCGCCCCGGCATCGCCGCCGGTGGCCGGCGGGGCCGATTGCGGGTCTCCAGCCAGCGCCGTGCCGCAGGCGAAAAGCATGGTTGCTAACAACACAAGAGAAATGTTGACGGTTTTCATGGTGTTGCCTCCTCTACTTCTGGGTTTAGGGCGAATTCGCCCGTGATGTGCGGAATCGACTGCCGTATATGTTAGTTTCCGCCGCCGGGAAAATCAACCCCAATGCGGCGTTTTATTCCCGCCGGCGATTCGCGCTTACGAGATGGCGCAGCCGGGCGGCAAATCGCGGTCAAGCGTCAGGAACACAACGTCGCTCCTGTCCGGCGTGCTCGCCGCGAGCAGCATCCCGTTGCTCTCCACTCCGCGGATTGTGGCGGGGGCCATGTTCGTGAGCACGATGACGCTTTTTCCAACGAAATACTGCGGGTCCGGGTACCACGGGCGGATGCCCGCGACGATCTGCCGCTGCTCGGCCCCGAGGTCGATCTTGAAGACGTACAGTTTATCCGCGTTGGGATGGTTTTCGACGGACAGGATTTTCGCGGTCTTGATTTCCAACTGCTTGAATTGCTCGAATGTAATCATGCTTTTTCTCCACGGGTTGCGATTAAGAGGCCGAAGCGTTGTCCGACTAGTCCGGCTTGTCTGACCCGTCCGACCACAAACCGCAATAAGATTACCGCATGCGCGGAGATAGCGCAACAAAAAAGGCCGGAGCGTTTTGCCCCGGCCTTTTGGCTTTTATCCCTGCCGCGCCTCGGCGGTCCGGGAATTCGCTGGTCCCTCTTTCGTCCGCCGTATGGAGGCTTAAGCCCCCTACGAGAGCAAATCGAGCAGCCTGTTCATCGCGACGTTCAGTTTCTCGTCGGTCAAATACTCGCCGCTCTCAATCTGCCCGCGAATTTCTTCGATCCGGTCCTGGCGGACCTCAGGCGTTGATGACAGTTTGCTCAGCAGTGTTGAAATCTGGCTGAATTCCACGGTGTCCTCTCGGCTGGTGAGGGTGGATTCGGGCTTATCAATGCCCGCCCCTCTCTTTGCCGGCTCGATCCTCGTGGTTTTGGATACATCGCCTGGTCCACGGATTTCCATCACTTGACTCCCGAAAAATAAACAACAACCCCCCCCTCGAGATGAACATGTCGAACAATGTCATCAACGATTTTTTTCATTTACACCTTTAATATCGGCTTTTAAGGCCGCCCATCTTGAATTATTTTCGCCTGATTTGTCGGACGGGTCGGCGCATCCGACGCGTTTGACATGCGCGCCCCGTTTTCGTAACATGCCCGCAGTATTATACCGCGGATACAGGAGAAATTCATGGGGTTCAACGTATTCGTAACGAGGCTTCTTCCGCCCGAGGGCATGGAGTTGCTCAAGGCCGCCTGCGCCACCGTCGATGTCTTTCCGCACGACAGGCCGCCCACGAAGCAGGAAATCATCAGAGCCGTTAAGGGGAAAAAGCGCGACGGCCTGCTCTGCCTGCTTTGCGACCCCATCGACCGCGACGTGGTTGACGCGCTCGGCCCCACGATAAAGGGCATCGCCGACTACGCCGTCGGCTACAACAATATCGACGTCGCCCGCGCAACGGAACTAGGCATTCCGGTCAGCAACACGCCCGGCGTGCTGACGCACGCCACGGCGGACCTTGCGTGGGCGCTGCTTTTCGCGGCGGCGCGGCGCATTGTCGAGTCCGACAAGTTCACCCGCGCGGGAAAATTCCTCGGCTGGGTGCCAATGCTGCACCGTGGCGCGGATGTTACCGGCGCGACGCTCGGCGTCGTCGGCGCGGGGCGCATCGGCGCCGCATTCGCGCTCAAGTCCAAAGGCTTCAACATGAGGGTCCTCTACCATAATCCCTCGCGGAACGAGGCGCTGGAAAAGGAACTCGGCGCGAAACGCGTTGACCTCGACACGCTTCTGCGTGAATCGGATTTTGTTTCGCTCCACGTGCCGCTCGTCCCGGAGACGCGGCATCTCATCAACGCTGAGAAATTCGCCATCATGAAGCCGACCGCGTTCCTCATCAACACCTCGCGCGGGCCGGTGGTGGACGAGGCCGCGCTGGTGGACGCGCTGAAAAATAAAAAAATCGCCGGCGCGGGGCTGGACGTTTATGAGAATGAGCCTGCGCTCGCGCCGGGGCTTGCGGAACTGGACAACGTCGTGATGGTGGCGCACATCGGCAGCGCCACGACCTCCACCCGCGCGAAAATGGCGCAGATGGCCGCCGCCGACCTTATCGCCATGATGAAAGGCGATCGCCCGAAAAACTGCGTCAACCCCGAAGTGTACGACAAAGGCACAAGGATGTGATAATGGGAAGCAAAGGGAAATTGTATTTTGACACAAGCGCGGTTAACACCATATACGATATGCGTGTGCCAGAGGAGATAGTCAGCAAACATTATGACGTTTATGTTTCGTATACGGTCTTTGTAGGATTATTATGTTGTCAGGAAAGAGACCGATCAAGCAGCCTTGCATCATATTTATGGAAGATGACCTGTCCTGATTTTCTATTACTATGGTATCCGAGTCTGATGTTTAACGAGGTAAGAAAAGCATTGGGTTTGGAAAAGAATGACCCCTATCTATTGATAGACAGTCCGGAGAAAAGCGAGTGGCTCCGTCAGTGGAATTTGGTGAGATCCGGACGTAGTAGGGAACAAGACCATCTTGCGCTGAATGAATATTGCAGAAAAATAACGAAAGAGTCCAAAGCGAAAAGGGTTGCGGCATACGAATACCTCCTGCAAAGACGGGAATCAGGCGATCCGCTAGAACATTGGCCAGAGGAAATTGAGCAAGGGCACCGGAAGCATCGCATTCAACAACACATATACAATGAGATGGCAAACTATTGCAAGGATGAGCCTTGTCGTTATCCAAGTAGTTTGTTGCCGGAACAAAAATTGGTAGAGAAAATACAATACGACCTAATACCGTGTACGGCATGCGGCATGGAATACGAAGGGGCGGTCTTTTATTGCAACTTATATCAGATATTTGGCCCTCACACCGGAGATGCCGTTGATATGTTACATGCTTTCCATGCCGGGTTCGTTGATGTGTTCGTGACAAACGATAATAATATGTTCGAGATTCTTGACAAGATGGTGCTTTCAAAGAAATCAAAGGTCGTTCACGCAAAGGATTTTGTTGATTCCTTACGGAACCAATGATTGCTGAATAGCGAGGCAGAAATGAAACCAGTAACCGCCGTCGTGAAACTTTTTAAGATGACGCCAGACCCCGAAGGCACAATCGCCGCCGCCGCGAAACTCTGCTACGCTTCCGACGTGAAGGGCATCCTTGAACAGGACAAGGCGTCCGCGGGGAAATTCGTCGCGAGGCTTTTCGAACTTGGGCACCTAAGCCCCATCGAGCACGCGTCGTTCACGTTCTACGTCGAGGGCGTCTCCCGCGCGATGACGCACCAACTGGTGCGCCACCGCATCGCGTCGTACTCGCAGAGAAGCCAGCGCTACGTCGGGCACGGCGATTTCGACTACGTCATGCCGCCGCTTCTTCAGGACAAGAAGGTGAGCATCGACGGGCGCGAGGTTGACGCCGCGGAATATTTTGCCGAGACGATGAAAATGCTGGCGGAGCGCTACCGGCAACTAAACAAGGCGCTCGGTGAGAAGGGCGAGGCGAGCAACGAGGACGCGCGCTACGTTCTGCCCAACGCGTGCGAGACGAAGATTTTCATCACGATGAACGCGCGGGAACTGATACACTTCTGCGAGGAGCGGCTCTGCATCCGCGCGCAGTGGGAAATCCGCGGCGTGGCGGAGCAGATGCTCAGGATTTTGCGCGAGGTCTGTCCGGCGGTTTTCAACAAGGTGGGGCCGAAATGCATCAGGCGCGGCGGCTGTCCCGAGGGCAAAATGACCTGCGGCAAATACGGCGAGATGGTCGAAAAATTCAGCCGAGGGGGTCAGACGCCAAAGAGGACCCCGATCTGATCGGGGGACGGGAGGGGTCTGACCCCCACCCGGTAGAGGGCGGGTGTTCCGTCCGCTTAGCGGTTATTGTTGAGTTTCTTCAACGCGGCGGCCATGGCTTTCTCTTTCATCATGTGCCGCTCTTCCACTTTTCTCATTTCCTGTTCCTTCCACTTGCGCAGTTCGCGCTTCATCGCGCGCCATTTCTCTATCTTGTCGTCGAGGCTTTTCTTGTCCTCGCGATAGATTTCGAGCCTGTTGCGTTCCGCCGCCACGGCGCTCAGAAAGAGCGCCGCCGCCACCGGAGCAACAAGCATGAAGAATATGTACAGGAGGATTTCTTCCATGAATTGTTCAAGCCGTCCCTGGCTTTCCTCCACGGGATAACGTTGCAACACACCCCTAATCGGCGATTAAGGCCTGAGACTTGAGGACGCGAGGTTTACCCGCCTCTGGCGGGCTTGAGGTAACAAGTTAGATATGTCTGACTCGCCGGACGCGGCTACGGCCGGGCAAATCGCGCGATGATTGCCTCGGCGGTGAGAATTCCGTCAACGGCGCTGCTCATGATGCCCGATGCGTAGCCCGCGCCTTCGCCGACGGGATAGAGGCCGCGCGTTGAAACGGACTCGCGGCTCTCCTCGTTTCGCGGTATCCGCACCGGAGAGGAGACCCGCGTCTCCGGCCCGATAAGAAGCGCGTCCGCGCCGTCAAAACCCCTGATGGCTTGCCCGAAGACCGGAAGGGCCTTGCGGATGGACGTGATTATGAAAGGCGGAAGGACTTGTGACAGGTCCGCGGGTACGACGCCGAACCTGTAGGATGTTTCGCGCATTTTCGCCGAGGCCGAACCGGCGAGGAAATCCGGCGCTGTCTGCGTCGGCGCGCGCCAGAGGCCCGCGCCGAGTTTGAAGCCCGCGCGTTCCCATTGTTCCTGGAAGCGGATTCCGGCCAGCGGATCATTCTGCTCCCCGCAGGAAGCAAAATCTTCCGGGAAGACAGGCACGACGAGCGCGCTGTTGGAGAATTTGCCGTCGCGCGCGTGATTGCTCATGCCGTTCGTGCAGAGACATCCGTCCTGCGCGGTGGCGGCCATGACCTCGCCGCCGGGGCACATGCAGAAGGAATAGACCGGCCTGAAACCGCTCTCGCCCTTCCACACAATTCGGTAGTCCGCCGCGCCGAGCGCCGGATGCTCGCGCCATTTCCCGTATTGCGACCGGTCTATCAGTTCGCGCGGGTGTTCGATGCGCAGTCCCATCTGGAAGGCGCGCCGCTCAAGCGCCACGCCAGCGTCGCGGAGCATGGCGTACGTGTCGCGGGCGCTCTGGCCGATGGCGAGCACGACCGCGCCGGACTCGATTTTCTCGCCGCCGCAGGAAAGTTCGAGCGCGCCGCCCCCGGACGTGATGCGGTCGAGGCGGCAGGCGAAGCGGAATTCGCCGCCGAGCGATTCGATTTTCCCGCGAAGGTTCACCAGCACGCCGCGGAGGCGGTCCGTGCCGACGTGCGGTTTGGCGTCGCAGGATATTTCCTCCGGCGCGCCGCATTCCACGAGAGTTGCGAGGACGGCGGATATGCGCGGGTCGTCGATGCGCGTGGTGAGTTTGCCGTCGGAGAAAGTACCCGCGCCGCCTTCGCCGAAGAGATAATTGCTTTCGGGGTTGAGCGTTTTTTGCGAGTGAAAACGCGCGACGTCTTGGACGCGCGCGGCGACCGGTTTGCCGCGTTCGATGACGAGCGGGCGGTATCCGCGGCGCGCGAGCGTGAGCGCGGCGAAAAGCCCCGCCGGGCCCGCGCCGATAATGACCGGCCTTCCGGCGATTGGCTCGGCGCCGGGTTGCGGCTCGGGAACCGCCTCTTCCGCGAGGACGCGCGCGGCGTGGAGGGGGAGGTTCTCGAGCATTCCGCGTTCGCGTTCGCCGAGGTCCACGTCGAGCGTGAGGACGAAACGCGGCTTGTGCCGAGCGTCAATCGCCCGCCGCACCAGCCGCACGCCGATGATGTCGGCGGCGTTGACGCCGAGGGCTTCGGCGGCCTTCGCCGCAAGCGCCTCGCGTTGCCCGGCCGATTGCGGCGGGCCGGCGAATTTTCCCGAAATGGTCGCGGCGATGTTGTAGAGCCTGATGGTCATTTGCGTCGCAGGAAATCCCGGCCGTGAGCGCCGGAGGGGGAATCGTGCTGTTTGAAGCGGCGGCTGGCTTTTTTCAGGAACGCCTTTTCGCCGTCGGTGAGCGAGTCGAGGCCGTCCCTGCCGATTTTTTCGAGCAGCGCGTCGACTTTGGCGCGGAGGCGCGCCTCGTCCCGGTGGGCGTGCCTTTCCCTGCGCCTGCGGTACCTGTGGAGCATCCTGTCCCAGCCGGGGACGCCCTTGAAGAACAGAAAGCCGAAGGCCGCGCCGCCGACGTGCGCCACGTGCGCTACGCCGTCCTGGCTGTTGAATACGGACAGAATCACTTCAAAGGCAATGATGGCGATGACGAAGTACGCGGCCTTGATGAAAAGGAAGAAACGCCTGTCGGGATAAAGGATCGGAAACGCGACCAGCACGGCGAAGACCGCGCCGGAAGCGCCGATTGCGATGCCGCCGCTGCCGCGCAGGGCTTCGATTCCCAGCCAGCAAAGACCCGCGACTATTCCGCCCGCGAAGTAGAGGACGACGAACTTTCTTGCGCCGACGGCGCGCTCCACGTCCTTGCCGAGCAGCCAGAGCCACAGCATGTTGAAGAGGATGTGAAAGGGGTTGTCGGGCGCGTGCAGGAACATGCTGGTAATCAACTGCCACGGACGGAAGGCCGCGGCGTTCACGCCGAAGACGGAGTCCATGCCCGCGCCGGCGATTCTGTCGCCGGCGATAATTTGCACGACGTAGATGACGCCGGTGGCGACGAGAATCGCGAAGACGGCAGGGGTCATCTTGCCGCCCCAGGAGAAACGGTAAGTTACTTTGTTGTAGTTTTCCTCGTACATGCGATGAAGGCAACGCGCCGGGATGCGGCGGTTGCGGGCGTTTTAACGGTCCGGGTTTAATGCTCGCGCGAAATCAAGGAGTCCTTTTTCAATTCGTATTCGAACGACGTCGCGCCGTATCTTTCATCGGCGCGTTTGTATTCCTGCTTCAGGTAGTTAACCTGTATTTCTCACACGAAGTTCAAATTTGTCGCTTACTGTGCACTGGCGGGGACAGTCCCTATCTACGAACTGGTCCCCGATCTTTCATTTATAATAAGAATAAGGAATATCGGGGCCTGCGTTCCGTAATGGGGACAGTCCCCTCTGGTGAGAAATGCAGGTTAAGCGGCAGACGATGCGGATATTGTAGCGTGGCGTACCGCGGAAACAAGCGAATGCCGGCGATTTGCCTGATAGGGGGTGTAGAGTATTTCCACGCCGGAATGCCCAATAATTCAACAGTCGGCGGCTTGGGGGATTGGGACCGGTGGGGATGGCGGCGCTTTTGTTCGGGGGAGTTTCTAATTTCCTGTACGGATGACAGTTACGGCGGTGATTCTTCGGCGAGACGGGAGGCGGAAATACGCGCGTATGGAATGCAACTTGCGGCGTTGGTAATGGGTTATTGTCTTGACCGGTAAGGCCAAAAGTGATATATTTTGGTTCCATACATTTATCAATGCGGTTTTTTCACTCGGAGCAGCCATGAGACAGCATCACAGCAAACGCCTTCCGCACGGTTTCACGCTCGTGGAATTGATGATAGTCATAAGCGTCATTCTTGTGCTCATGGGGCTTACACTGGCCTTGCGGCCCGGGATCCTGAAACAGGTAAACATACTGGGGACAACATTCAAGTTAAACGCGCTTGAGCAACTGGTAAAGAAGTACCAGTTGAAATACGGCGTGTATCCAGTGGGCAGTGAATACATAGGCGGCAAAGTTGACAACACCAAATTCCTTGAGGCGATGAAGGAATACGGCTTGAAACAGTCTGGCGTTACGGACAACTTCGGCAATCCGATAATATACTATCGCATCTGGGACGAAGCGGGCGAATTTGTGCCGCTTCCCGATTTCCCGAGCAAGCCGGTGCCCGATGAAATCAAGAACGGCGACAAAGACAAGATCATTGGAAACTATTTTATGTGGTCTTTGGGGCCCGATCCCAGTTTGGACAGAACAGAGGACGACATTGTCAAACAGGGCTGACGAATGAAAAGACACGGCCCACAATCCAGCGCGGCGGCCGCGGCCGGGGGTTTTACGCTGGCCGAGTTGCTCATAGTGATCGGCATAATCGTGATATTGATGGGCATGGTCATCGTGGCGTTGAGTGTCGCCGACGTGACTTCGACGAAGGCGGAAAGCGAACTCAGGACGCTTTCTTTCGCGATTAGAAACTACGCGGCAAGCAACGGCGGCGTTCTGCCACCTTCGGATTTTTCCTTGATTGACACCACGGTGATTGCCAATCCGTCGCCTTCCACGCCGGAAGAAAAGTCTTCGGCGGCGCTTTTTTACTTTCTTACTCATGCTTTCAGGCCGCCGGATGTGGGCGATCTCAACAACCCCCAGAAGCCTCGTGACCCAAGCCTCGTGGGCCTGCCTGTCATGGTAAGGGGGCCGTTCATGTATAACACCAACATTGAGAAGGACATGATGAGGAACCAGGCCCTGCATAATCAGAGGTTCGAGGTTGTGGACCTGTCCAGCGGGTACAGCGGCGAGACGACATGGTTTCAGGACCCGTGGGGGAACCCCATCAGGTATAGTTGCAAAGCAATGGATGAAAACGGGGATACGGGAGAGGCGGAGCAGATGAAGGAGGAGGGCAAAACCATCGTGAAGATTACCGGCTTTATCCTTGAATCCGCCGGCCAGGACGGCAAGTTCGGCGATCCAAACGATCCCAACGACCCGGCGCGCAAGGACAACATAAGAATCGAAGAGGGCCGCTGACCGGCTTGAAGCGCGTGAAAGACAAACAGGGATACACTCTTGTGGAACTGCTCATTGTTATAGGCATAATGATGCTTATCGCCGGGATGAGCACTTTTGCGCTGACGATGTTTCTTGCCCAGGATAGACTGGCAAACCAGGGAGGCAGGATAAGGCAGTTCATGCAACAGCAGCGCGTGCACGCCCGAACGACGAGAATCGACCGCCGCATCATATTCGACTTCACCAGGCGCAGCATGCTCGTATATTCGGCTGGACCGGACAACACCTTTGGCTCGTACGACAATCCAGGCCCCGATGATGTCTTTGAAGAAGAATTCATGCTTGACAAGGGGCTGTGGTTTGAGAAAGCGGTGATGAAGCTGACCGTGTATCAGGGGGAGGGGGGTACTGAGCCCTTTTTCCCGGAGGCGCAGCAGGGAGCAGCGCCGCTGCCTTACAACCAGGCGCCGTATCGCACGGGCGCATTGAGATTCCAAAGGGACGGGAAGGTTGCCATTGAGAAACTTACGCCTCAGACCGGCATTGTGGAGCCGTCGCTGAACTTCGACGTGTCCACGTCTGCATGGGAGGCGAACAAGGACGCCGATATAATCATAGCGTCAAAGGGCGAGAGGAAGCGGCTTCTTATAGACGTGAAGCCCCTATTGGGCTCGGTTGACTGCAAGGTGGAGGAACTGCAGGGAATACCGCAACCTTGACGGAGGTTTTCAGGCGCGACAGCCATGATAAGACATGAACATGCAACCCAGCGGGGCACGACACTCATCGAGATACTCTTCGCCACGATGATCCTCAGCGTCGGGCTTATCGGTATCGTGGCCTTCTTCCCGCTGGGCATTGAAATGCACCGCCAGAGCGTGCAGGACGAGAAGTCCGCGATGGTTGTGCAATCGCTCAAGGACGCCATTGTAACGGCGTGCAAATACGCCGTTGTTGAGAGCGGCCCAAACGGCACTACTGAGACCAGGATATCCATAGTCCATGACGGAATGGGCGTTCTGGTGGCCGGCGTTCCAGAGGGCAAGGAGATGATAACCCTGCCCGCTACGGCGCAGCCAATCGCCAAAGACGATGAACTCAATCCAAACGGCGCCAATCCCCCTTCGGGCATCGACATTAAATATGAAAACAATGACTACGTAAGGTACCGGGATCAGGCGGGCCAGAGCGTTTACAGGCTTGGGCAGGGACTATTGAAAGACAGCCCGGACAACAAGTATTACAACAAGCGGGACGACTTCTCAACCTATGCCTTCGATTTCGAGGTCAGAGAGGCCGTTACTTCGCGCCGTCCGCGCGATCCGGCCAACGGCGACGCGGAAGTCACCACCTCGAACGCGAGAGTCTTCGAACTGGCTTCCATGGAGCACGATGAATATGAGTTCACCATACGCGTGTACCATCAGTGGCGGCCCCGCTCGAGGGATGAAATCGCCACGGGCAGGGAAAACGCCACGCTGGTGCGCGTTTATACTTTTGTGGCGGCCGTGATCAGGTGACCCAATGCGCTTTCTGAGAAACAACAGCATGGCGATAAGGACGCAGGCCGCGTTCACGCTTGTGGAGATTGTGGTCGCGGTGGGCTTGCTCTCTCTGCTCATCAGCCTGCTTTTCATGATCCTCTCCACCAGCCAGGCAACGGTCGACGACTCCAGTCGCGCCGCGGATATCCATGCCAATGCAAGCGCCGCGCTGGAACTCTTTAGAGACGAACTGCTCAGGTCCAAGCCCCCGCGCAGCGACGTGGACAAATATGCGCGAGGCCAGATGTTCATAATAAAGAACAACGCCAACGGCGTGGGCGACGACGAATTATGGTACACCACCGGCGCCGGCTATGACGTCATGGGCCGTCCCATAAGGAAGAACGTGCGCTATTACGTCGAGATGGATCCAAATGTTCATCTGAAAGTCCTCAAGCGGCAGGAATTTGTGGACCTTACCGCCAATCCGGCGCAGGCGCCCATCTCAACGGAGGAGAATTCCGCCACCATTTGCCAATACGTGGACCACTTCGACGTGCAGTACTTGTCCTTCAATCTGAGGGACAACAAGGGCTTCCCGGATAAGTTCCTGCCGGACATCGGCGACGACACGCCGAAGGAGTTGAACTTCCGCGTCTTCGCACAGATATGGAATGGCAGCGGTCTGCCGGCCAATCAGACCTCTCCTCCCGCGGTAAGGATAACTCTGGTCGTGCGCGAGAGACTGACCCGGCAAAATTACTTCTTCCAGCAGGTGTTCCTCGTGCCGATGAACACTTACGACCCCAATACCGAAGAAGCCCCGCCGCCCTAGTAACACTGAAAATCAAAAAACTGTTGCGCGATGCAACGGTTTTTCTTTGGCCCTTCAAGCCTCACTTCCTCAGGCCTCAAGTCTGCTTCTGTTCCGGCGGGAAGATTTTTCCCGGGTTCAAAATATTGTTGGGGTCGAAAATCCGCTTGATCTTTTTCATCAACTCCATTTCCTTCGGCGCGACCTGCAGCGACAGGTACGGCTGCTTTGCCAGCCCTATGCCGTGCTCGCCGCTCAACGCTCCCCTGAGCGAAATAACCGTCTCAAACGCCTCGCGGATCGCCGCCTCGCCGCGGTGCACTGTCTCAGGGTCGGCGTAATTCACCAGCGCGTTGATGTGCACGTTTCCGTCTCCCGCGTGGCCGAAGCACACGATTGGCGTGCTGTGCTTCTTGCTTATCTCCTTAATCCTTCTCAGGAGCGTTGACAGTTCGCTCCTCGGCACGCACACGTCCTCGTTTATCTTGCCGCCGGGGCTTATGGCGTACAGCGCCGGGGAGGCCGCGCGGCGGAAATTCCATGCCTTCTCCCGGTCTTCCGCTGAACACGCCTCAAACACTTCAAACGCCCCGCCAGCCCTGCAAATCTCCAGGCACTTGCCCATCTCCGCCGTTATCACGTCCTTCTTGCCGTCCAGTTCAATCAAAAGGACCGCGCCTGTTCCCGCCGGAATTTCAAAGCCCTGCGTGCTCTGTATCGCGCGGGCGCATTCGTCGTCCATGAACTCGATTGCGCGCGGGACGATCTTCGCCGCGATTATTTCGCTCACCGCCGCCATTGCCTTCTCCGCGTCCGCGAAATAACACAGCGCCGTGGCGGTGCTCTCCGGCATGGGGATTAGCCTCAGCGTCGCCCGCGTGTAAATCCCCAGCGTCCCCTCCGACCCGACAAACAGCGCCGTCAAATCATAGCCGCTCACGTTCTTCATCGCGCGCGAGCCGGTGTGAATCATCTCGCCCGTCGGCAGCACAACGTCCAGTTCCAGCACGTACTCCCGCGTCACGCCGTACTTGATGCACCTCAGGCCCCCCGCGTTCTGCGAAAGGTTGCCGCCGATGGTGCAAAACTCGTGGCTCGCCGGGTCCGGCGGGTAGAAAAGCCCGTATTTCGCCGCCTCCTTCTGGAGGTCCGACGTAATGACCCCCGGCTCAACCGTCGCGGTGAGATTGCGCCGGTCTATCTCCAGTATCCAGTTCATGCGCGTCATGTCCAGCGCCACCCCGCCCAGAAGCGGCACCGCCGCGCCAACCAGTCCCGACCGCGCGCCCTGCGGATACACCGGCATTCTCCGCTCGTTGCAAAGCCGCATCAGGCGGCAAATCTGCTCCGCGTTCCGCGCATGCGCCACCACGTCCGGCATTGCCGAGCGCCTTGTCGCGTCGTAAGAAGCGCACACGCGCTCCTCGACCGAGTCGCTCACGTCGGAGATTCCGAAGATTTCAATCAATTGTCTTTTGAATTGTTCGTCAACGTTCGCCATGTTCGTGCCCGCAAAAATCGCTAGGTAAAGTCGGAACATTATGCCATAAAACCCGCCCTTTTTCACCTCCATTGCCGAAGCGAGGGGGTCAGACGCTAAGGAGGACCCCGACCTTTCATTTATAAGAATAGTGAGGAATGTCGGGGGACGGGGAGGCTTGCCCGCCTCCGGCGGGGTCTGACCCCCGGCTCACTCAAGCCTCGTTGAGCGGTCAAGATTGACAGGGGAGGCGACGATGATAGAATGCACCCGCGCGAGAGTGGCGGAACTGGCAGACGCGCAGGATTTAGGATCCTGTGGGGAAACCCGTAGGGGTTCGAGTCCCCTCTCTCGCACCAGAAAAAATGCCGCTTCGACCGAGGCGGCTTTTTTTACGTCTCGCATGAACCTTTTGGGTGCATCGCGGTTATACGGGATGGGGACTGACAGGTGTTGCCTTTCAGCGTTGCGCCCTATATTTCGGAGACTGAAATATGCTTCGATACCACCTGCTTTTGGCGTTAGCGTTTGCCCTAGCGGCATCGATGCCGCCGCATTCTTGTAATGCGGAAGATTTGCCTGTCGATAGGGCAATGTCCGCACCTTCCGATCAAAAGAAGCAGCCGCAGGAATCGCCAGCAAGCGTTGACCAATCCGACGAGGACTCTGAATGGGATGAGTTGGTTCAGTCGATGGGGGGCAAAAATCTTCTGGACATGCCTACCGAAGGCGAGCACGCGGACCTGACGGCCGCAAATGTGGATGCCGTTGTCGTGAAGGTCATAGGAGTTGAAGATAGTTTTGTCCCAGAGTCAGAAGCAAGCCCGGAACACTTAGATGTCCGCTTGGAGTGTGAGTTGTTAGCACGCATGAAACGTGTCATTAAAGATGAAGCCAAACTCGTTATAGAGGGGACGCGTTTATCCGGCGCTTCCGATGTTACTGGTTTTCCGCGCCTTGCTCCTGGCGATATTGTAGTTATGGCGGTCACGGTGGACGAGGACACACCTGGAGAGGCAAAATACGCAGGCCGCGCGGTTTTGCCCGTTGGACTGTTTACCCCCGTCGTGATAAAAGCCAGGGACGTTGCGGATGTGAAAGAGGCGTTTAAGAGATTGACTATGGCGTGCGACTTGTTATTCCGCGAAGAATACTGGTACCTGGGCGGCATGGGCGGAAATTGCAGAGATGAGACGAATGACTATCTGTGGTCGTTGGCACTAAGAGTGCGCGCGTTATTTCATGAGGATCTCTGGGAAGGCGTTGACGAGAAGACCTCCTATAAGCGGGTCGTATGGCTGGAGTATCTGAACGACAATGTTGTCGATGCAAGATTCCGTGAGAATGCTGAACAGATGGTGGCGCACATGAACGGCTACCTCAAGAAAAGGGCGGAATACGAAGAAGCACAAAAGGGCATATCCGTTCTTGTCCCTGCGACCGAAGACAATCCCGACGCGCCGTCCGGCGGGCCGAACAGCGTCGGAGGCCTCTGTCTTACAGTGTCTACGGATAAACGGGTTTATGAGCAGACTGATAATATCACGATTACGGCGAAATTTGAAAACCACGGCGAGCACTCGTGCGGATTGTCCTATGGCGGTACCAGGTATAAATTGACATGGAACGGAGTTGTTATCTGGAATGGCGCGGCGGATCGGAAGTGGGGATACTACGTGCGCGTGGCTTTTGACGTATTTCTCGGGCGAGGTCAATCACGCACTATCTTGTGGTCGGCTCCTGATATTCCGCTCGCGGGGGAAATGAGACTGCCCGGCAAGTACCGGTTGCAGTATTCATGGGTCCGCGATTCCGAAAGACCCACATATTGGGACCTCGAAAGGAGCCTCATCTCCAATGTGGTCGAGTTCGAGATACTGCCTCCAGCGGAAAACAGGAATGCCGGTAGCCAACGGACAGGCGACGTTGAACTGGTCTCATCGAGCGGCACATCCGGCGGCCAGCCGGGCGAGACGACTGCAAGAACCGACGCCTGGCATTGGGGCGTACACGGATTGTTGGCGCTGTGTGCCGGAGGCGCTCTGTTCCTTTACCTTCGCAGCGGACGCAAGGCCGCCCGAAAAACCGCCGCGTGAAACCGCGCGCGCGAGCCCCCGAATTCTATGATAGTCCCGTGGGCGCGATCTCGCCAATTGGGGCAACTCGGAGATCATCCCGCATTATCTTACCAAACCCGCGGATTTCGCAGATTACACAGATTTTATATTGACGAATACATGGCCATATGGTAATATAGCCATATAACAATTCAATGCGTTCTGTTGCGAGGGACGGATTATGAAAACCGCCGTAATGAAAAAACACATCAGGGCAAGGCCGGAGGACTACCGCGCGCGAGCGGAAGTGGCCGGTGCGCTGGCGAACACCTACCGCCTGATGATTGTGGATGCGCTCTCACAGAGGGAGATGTGCGTATGCGAGTTGGTTGAATTGCTCGGCTGCGACCAGTCAACCGTCTCGAAGCATCTATCCGTGCTGAAAAACGCCGGTCTTGTGGAAGATCGCAAAGACGGGGCTTGGGTGCATTACCGACTGGCATGCCCGTGCGTGAACGATTTGTTCAGGTGCATTGAGGACGTCGCACTATCGAAACTGCGGCGCGAGAGCGAGCGGCTCGGCGTTCGCCGGAGGGTCCTATGAAAAAAGAGGCGGGGATTGTCTTGGCGATGGCCGGAGTTTTTCTGGCGGCATATTTCCTGCCGGACAAGATCGGCGTTCCGGCGGGGCCGTTTCACGAGTCGCTGGCGATGTTGCAGGATTATGCGCGGCAGCACGTGCTGCTGTGCCTGGCGCCGGCGCTGTTCATCGCGGGCGGGATTGCGGTGTTCGTGAGCCAGGCGTCGGTGATGAAGTATTTCGGGCCGATGGCGAACAAGTTGCTGGCGTATGGCGTGGCGGCGGTTTCCGGGAGCATCCTGGCAGTCTGCTCCTGCACGGTCTTGCCGCTGTTCAGCGGGATTCACAAGAGGGGCGCGGGGCTTGGGCCGGCCATCGCGTTTCTTTATTCGGGGCCGGCGATAAACGTGCTTGCCATAATTCTGACCGCGCGGGTGTTGGGGCTTGAGATGGGGATTGCAAGGGCGGTCGGCGCGGTGGTGTTCAGCGTGGTTATAGGGGCTTTGATGCATGTCATTTTCCTGAAAGAGGAGAGGGCGCGACATGCGGGGGCGGGCCTAGTTATGCCTGAGGACGGCGGGAGGCCCTTGTGGAAGCAGGTCGCGTTTTTCGGCTCGATGATAGGCATACTTATCTTTGCCAACTGGGGCAAGCCGACAGCGGACATGGAAGCGACCTTTTACGGGTTCATCTATTCGGTCCGTTTCATAATCGCGGGGATTTTTCTTGCCGCTCTGCTTGTAATGCTGGTCGGGTGGTTTAAGCGGGACGAGATGAAGGAATGGACGGGTTCGACGTGGGGTTTTGCGCGGCAGATACTTCCGCTGCTTTTTATCGGCGTGGTGGTGGCGGGATTCCTGCTTGGGAGGCCGGAGCACGAGGGGCTGATTCCTTCGGCATGGGTGGCCTCGCTGGTGGGAGGGAATTCGATATGGTCGAACCTCTTCGCGTCGGTGGCGGGGGCGTTCATGTATTTCGCGACGCTGACGGAGGTGCCGATTTTGCAGGGCCTGATGGGATCGGGCATGGGCAAGGGGCCTGCTCTTGCGCTGCTTCTGGCGGGGCCGGCGTTGAGCCTGCCGAGCATGCTGGTGATTCGGGGAGTGCTCGGGACGAAGAAGACGGTGGTTTACGTATCCCTGGTTATCGTCATGGCAACTATCACTGGCTGGATTTTCGGGTCGCTTTTTTAGGAGGCGGACATGCTGATACAGATACTGGGGTCAGGATGCGCCAAGTGCAAGAAGTTGGCGGAAAATGCTGAGTCGGCGGCGAAAGAGTTGGGCGTGGAGTACGTGCTGGAGAAGGTTACGGACCTGAACAAGATGGCCGACTTCGGCGTGATGATGACGCCCGCGCTGGCTATAGACGGCGAAGTGAAGTCTGCCGGAAAGGTCTTGTCGCCTGACGAAATCAAGAAACATATGACGCACTGATGCTTTTTTGGGAGCGAGCAATGGCTGAGAACAAATCGAATTGTTGCGGCGGGGCGACGAAAATCGCGCTGGCGTGTTCGGGCGGGTCGAACGTGGGGCAGATTACGAATGAAGTCGCCAAGCGGCTTGACGTTTCCGGACAATGTAAGTTTTTCTGCCTTGCCGGAGTGGGGGCGGGACTCAGCGGGTTCGTGGTCTCCGCGCGCGATGCGGACCGCTTGCTGGTGATTGACGGATGTCCGACGGCCTGCGCCAGCAAATGTGTGTCAAAGGCTGGAATAAGCCGTTTCGATCACATCATTGTGACGGAACAGGGGGTCAAGAAAAGCAAATCGTTTGACCTGCCGCCCGGCGACATCGACAAGGTTGTGGCCAAGGCTGGCGAAATGTTATCAAAAGAACCATCATCTGAAAGAAAAGGCTGTGAAGCGTGAATCCGAAGATGTTGAAAATTGGCATTCTGATCTTAGTCTTGGGCGCTGCCGCCGCGATCATAGTATTTGGCGATAAAGGCGCGCCTCCTTCTCCCTGCAATTGCGTAGTGCCTCCGCCGCCCCAGGAGTCTGGATTACCCGGAAACACCTCTTCGGTAGGCAATGCCCCCGTGTCGGCCAAAAAACTTCCGCGCATGATTGACCTCGGTCGCGGCACGTGCATACCCTGCAAGGCGATGGCTCCGATTCTGAAGGAGGCGAAGGAAGAATACAAGGGCCGGGCTGATATCGAGTTCATCGACATAAGCGAGCAGCCCGAGCAGATGCAAAAGTACCGGATCAAACTTATCCCGACCCAGGTGTTTTTTGACGCCGACGGGAAAGAGGTCTGGCGGCATGAGGGATTCCTGAGCAAGGAGGATATAGCGAAGAAACTTGCCGAGATGGGGGTCAAGTAAAGTGGAAGGTCTTTTATCTTGGCTAAGTCGTATGATTGAAGGCGCTCCGGCGTTGGCGCTGCTGGCGGCATTTATCTGGGGAGTGTTGAGCATACTTCTAAGCCCGTGCCATTTGTCCTCGATACCGCTGATAGTCGGGTTTATAGACGGACAGGGGCGGGTGTCGATGAAGCGCGCGTTTGCCCTGTCCCTGATCTTCGCCTCCGGCATTCTGGCAACCATAGGCATCATCGGCGCGGTAACCGTCGCTCTTGGCAGAATGATGGGCGACCTTGGAGCGGGCACAAATTACATACTTGCCGCCATATTGCTTCTCGTCGGCCTATACTTGCTCGGCGTTGTGCCGATGCCGTTTGGAGGCATTAGAAGTCCGAACTTGAAGCGCAAGGGCGTATGGGCCGCGCTGTTTCTCGGTCTAGTTTTCGGAATTGCCCTGGGGCCGTGCACTTTCGCATATATGGCTCCGATGCTGGGGATCACATTCAAGCTGGCCGCCGGCAACATTGTTTACGGCATTGTGCTTTTGCTGGCATATGGGATAGGACACTGTTCGGTAATAGTTTTTGCCGGTACGAGCATGGAAGCCGTGCAAAAGTATCTGGACTGGAACGAAAAATCCAAAGGCCCTGTGATTGTTAAGAGAGTCTGCGGAGTGCTTGTGATAATTGCAGGTCTTTATCTGTTGTGGATGGCGTAATGACGTTGCTGCGATCTTATGAAATAACCGTGGTCCTGCCGTGCCTTGCGGAGGAAGGCAAATATCGCATCAAGGCCGCGCTTAGCGATGACGTGCGTGAAGTATTGCCGTACCTGAACGCGGTATTGGAGAAGGCGAGTTTGTCATCGTCCGGTGCTTCGTTGATGTTCAGGGAGAGAGGCCGGATTATCGCAGTTTGGCCGCGCGAGTTCACCGCCAGCAAAGTGACTGACGAAAAGGACGCGCGAGAGATATTCAACGCGCTGCGTGGTAAAATCAACGACTGCTGGGAACGGCGCGGTGAGATAACGCCTGATTACACGCGGCGCAAAGGGGTGAAGGTGTTGGATATAGTAAAACTGCTGCCCATGTCGAATTGCCGCCGGTGCGGGGAGGAGACATGCCTTGCGCTGGCCGTGAAGATCGAGCAGGAAGAAAAGACCATGCTGATGTGTTCAGAACTTTGCACGCCGCAACACGCCGAAAAGAGGCGCGTGTTGGCGGAACTGCTTTCGGCCGCCGGATACACCGTGCCCAGCGGCCTTGTCTGACGCGCGTTGCTGTTTGACGCGAACACGGAAAACGACAGGCGGAGGATGCGATGGCGCAGGACAACGACAGACTGCAATACGTGGACATGGTGACGGTGTGGTCCGGCGACAGTCCACGTGGCGAAGTGATGCGGGCGGTCCTCAACGCACGTGGGCTTCGCACGATAACGGACGATTGGCTGCCGTCGGGAGGGATTTTCCCATCGATGATGAGCCAGGCCGGGATGAAAGTGAAGGTTCTCGCGCCTTACGCCGAGAGCGCGGCGCAGATAATCGAGAACGCGAAGAAGGAAGCCGCGGGGGAACTTGACCCGATACGCGTGCTCTTTGTCTGCACGCACAACAAGTATCGCAGCCAGATGGCGGAGGGCTTTCTTGACGCGCTCGGCGGCGGGCGGTTCGAGGTCTATAGCGCGGGCACGAACCCGCAAGGCCCGACTCCCGCGGCGATAAGATTGATGGACGAGATAGGCGTTGACATCTCCGACCACCGTGGCAGGCACGTTGACGAGTTCGTGGGCGAGAATCTTGATTACGTCATCACGGTCTGCGACGACGCGAACGAGAGTTGTCCGGTGTTTCCCGGCGTGGGCGAACGGCTGCACTGGAGTTTCGACGACCCGTCGAAGTTCCTCGGCCCGCCGGAGGAAATAGAGAAGAAAACGCGCGACGTGCGCGACGCGATACGCGACCGCGTGATTGAATTCATCCGCACCGTGGCGAAAAGAATCGGGAACTGACGCCTTATCATTTCACGGAGGCAAAACGATGACGGCGGGGCTTGCGAAGAGGCTTTCATTTCTTGATAGATACCTGACGCTTTGGATTTTTTCCGCCATGGCCGTCGGCGTGGGTATAGGTTACGTACTTCCGGCGATAGAGACGTTCATCAATCGCTTTCAGGTCGGCACCACGAACATCCCCATCGCCATCGGCCTCATTCTCATGATGTACCCGCCGCTTGCGAAGGTGAAGTACGAGGAGATGGGGGACGTGTTCCGCAACTGGCGCGTGCTGGGGCTGTCTCTCCTGCAGAACTGGATTATCGGGCCGATACTGATGTTCTTCTTGGCGATTTTGTTCTTGCACGCCAATCAAGAGTACATGGTCGGCTTGATAATGATCGGCCTTGCGCGGTGCATCGCGATGGTAATCGTCTGGAATGAACTGGCAAAGGGCGATTCTGAATATGCCGCCGGCCTCGTTGCGTTTAACAGCATTTTCCAAGTGCTGTTTTACAGCGTTTACGCGTGGGTTTTCATCACGATTCTTCCGCCGCTGTTCGGCATTCAGGGCAGCGCCGTTAACATCAGCATAGGCATGATCGCAAAGAGCGTCTTCATCTACCTCGGCATACCGTTCATCGCCGGAATGCTCACGCGCTTCATCCTGCTCCGGCTCAAAAGCCGCGAATGGTACGAAAAACGGTTCGTCCCGCGAATCAGTCCAATTACGCTTGTCGCATTGCTTTTCACGATACTGGTCATGTTCAGCATCAAGGGCAACATGATAGTGCAGATTCCGCTTGACGTGCTGTGGATTGCCGCGCCGCTCCTTATATATTTCGTGGTGATGTTCCTGATAAGTTTCTGGATGGGTCATAAGATTGGCGCGGATTACAGCAAAACCGCGACCCTTTCATTTACTGCCGCAAGCAACAATTTTGAACTGGCCATCGCGGTTGCGGTGGCGGTCTTCGGAATCGGGTCGGGCGTGGCATTCGCGGCGGTCATCGGGCCGCTCGTCGAGGTGCCGGTGCTGATAAGTTTGGTCAATGTGGCGCTCTATTTCCAACGACGATATTTCGGCAAAAATGCCCAGTCGGGCGGCGATGTCTTTGCGCCGGTCGCGGATGACACCTGCCCGCCCAAACAACAATAGGAGCAACTGACGATGAAGAGCAACGACACACACGAGATGGTAAAGAGGGCGTACGGCTCGATAGCGGGCAGCGAGAAATCATGCTGCGGCACGAAGACGACTTGCAGTTGTTCGCAGAGCGCCACGGAGTCATTGGGCGAGATGGGCCTTTCATGCGGGGACCCCGTGATGTTTTCGCGCCTGAAACCGGGGCAGGTCGTGCTTGACCTTGGCTCCGGCGCGGGGAGGGACGTCTTCCTCGCGGCGCGGGAAGTTGGCGAGAAAGGCCGCGTCATCGGCGTTGACATGACGCCGGAGATGCTCGCGCTGGCGCGGAAGAACGCGGAGAAATTCGCCGAGGCGTCGGGCCTGCGCAACGCGGAGTTCCGCGAAGGCCATATCGAAGACCTGCCGGTGGAGGACGGTTCCGTTGACGTTGTCATTTCCAACTGCGTCATCAACCTTTCGCCGGACAAGAAGGCGGTTTTCCGCGAGGTGTTCCGCGTGCTGAAGCCGGCAGGGAAGATGATTGTGAGCGACATTGTTTTGAATCGTCCCCTCCCAGACAGCGTAAAGAACGATGAAAGCCTGTACGCCGGGTGCATCGCGGGCGCGCTGATGAAGGCCGATTACCTGTCGGCCATACGGCAAGCGGGGTTCAAGGCGGTTGAAATTTTGAGCGACCTCTCGTATAGTACCGCTGAAGCGGGGAATGACTCGATAACGTCAAAGACCGGAGGAGCGCTGAAAGGGGCGGCCGCGAGCATAACCGTGCTGGCCGCGAAATGACGGAGTTGAACATCCTCAAGGAAAGGCGGAGCAATGATTAAACCGACTCTTGTGATAATGTTGTCTATTCTGGCAGGACTTTTCGCCGCTGATGCGATTAGCGCCGACGATGGCGGGCAGCCGCAACCCACTGGTCAGACTGCGCCGACGGTTCCGAAACTCAACGTCAAGGAAACGCCCCTTGGCAAGACCGAAGGCATGATCCCGGAGACGCTGGCCGTCAGCCCGGATTCGCGGCATGTCGCGTTCGCGGTGAAGCGCGGTGAGAAGTTCGTGTTTATCGTTGACGGTCAGGAGAGCAAGGAATACGACGGCGTCGGCCAGGACCCTCCGCTTTACAGCGCCGATTCACAGCACCTGGCCTACGTGGCGAAGAAGGGTGACAAGTTCGTAATCGTCTTTGACGGGAAGGAAGGCGAAGGGTTCGAGGAAATTCAAAAGGGCAGCCTTCTGCACAGCAGCGAAATGGGGCGCAGCGCGTATGTCGCCAAGTCCGAGGGCAGGTGGCTGGTCGTCGTGGACGATGTTACCGGAAAGCAGTACAAGCAGGTTGAGAGGCTGATGTTCACGCCCGACTCTCGGCGCATTGTGTATGTCGCGCAGGACATAGACAAATGGTGCGTCGTGGTGAACGGCGTGGAGGGCAAGCAATACGAGCACCTGGGCGGAGTGGCCATGAGTCCCGACTCGCAGCATGTGGCGTATTACGGTTTCGTGCAGGGCGGCACTGTTCTGGTGGTGGACGGCGCGGAGCAGGACCGGTGCGAGAGCATACAGGATATTGTCTATAGTTCGGACAGCGCGCGGGTGGCATACGTGGGGTACATAGACAAGAAATGGACCGTGGTGGTGGATGGAGTGGCGGAAAAGGGTTATGCCAGCATCGACCGCGGCTCGCTTGTTTTCAGCGCGGACGGGAAGCGCTTTGCCTACGCCGCCTGGACGGGGGACAAGGGGGATAAGCGCGTCGTCGTGCTGGACGGCGTGGAGGGGAAAGAGTACAACAACGTGTCGGACATCACTTTCAGCCCTGACGGCCACTTGGCGTATATGGCGATGAGCATCGAGAAGCATTGCCTTGTAATTGACGGTGTCGAGGGACCGAATAGCGGTTACCTTCTAACCAGATCACTGGCGTCAAGCCCTGATTCGAAACACTGGGGATTTGCGGCGGTTCCCGACCGTAAACCGGCGATGGTCATAGATGGCGTGGCAGGCAAGGGATACGACTTTGTGGGGGGCCTGGTTTTCAGCCCCGATTCGCAGCGCGCCGCATACTGGGCGCAATCCGAAAAGGCGGCTCGCGTGGTCGTTGACGGCGTGGAGGGGGCGCATTACGACTTCGACTCCGTCGTCGAGCCGCTGGTGTTCAGCCCCGACTCAAAGCACGTGGCCTTCAGGGCCGAGAGCGGCGAGAAGTGGCTCATCAACGTTGACGGGGCGGAAACGCCGGAGTACCCCGCCGCGCTGCCGGGCAGCCGAGTGGTCTTTGACGCGCCCAACAAGTGCCACGCCCTGATGCAAAAGGACGACCAGATATTTCTTGTGGAGATAGAAATAGCCGAATAATCCTTCCAGGCTGCCATCGAGGGCCTTGTTTGGAGAGGGAAACTTAACTCTTGAAGTACCATTGACCTTGCAGTGCCGCCGCGTTATACTTGCACTTCTGTGAATGGCATGGGGACGGGCGCGTATATAGACGCGCCAAAGGGGATTGCCGCGCAGGAGTTCACGCCTTGCCGTAAAGTTTCGGTTCCTGTTGACAACGCGGCGCGGGGCGAGTATCGTATAATCGAGTTTTGCGAAAAGGACCGGGGAGCCGGTTTTATTATGGACAAGATTAAGATAGCGATAGCGGGGGTGGGAAACTGCGCCTCTTCCCTTGTGCAGGGGATTGAGTACTATCACGCCAAGAGCGCAAAAGGCGAGGAGTTTCACAACGGCCTGATGCATTACGACCTCGGCGGCTACAAACCGTTCGACATCGAGGCCGTTGCCGCCTTCGACATCGACGCCCGCAAGGTCGGCAGGCCGCTGTGCGAGGCCATCTTCGCCCCGCCTAACTGCACCAAGACCATCTTCAAGGACGTGAAGAACAAGACCATCGTGCAGATGGGCCAGGTCCTTGACGGCGTGGCGGACCACATGAAGGATTTCCCGGAGGACAAGAGTTTCCGCGTCGCCGACAAGAAGCCGTGCGATGTCGTGGCGATCCTCAACCAGTCCGGCGCGGAAATACTCCTCAACTACATGCCGGTCGGCTCCGAAAAGGCCACCCGCTTCTACGCCCAGTGCTGCCTTGACGCCGGGGTGGCCTTGATTAACTGCATGCCCGTCTTCATCGTCTCCGATAATGAATGGGCCGAGAAATTCCACGCGAAAGGCATCCCCGTAATCGGCGACGACGTGAAGTCGCAACTCGGCGCCACCATAATCCACCGTATGCTCGCGAAACTCTGCCAGGACCGCGGCATCACAATCGACCACACCTACCAGTTGAACACCGGCGGCAACACGGACTTCCTGAACATGCTCAGCCATTCGCGCCTGACCAACAAGCGCATCAGCAAGACTCAGGCCGTCCAGTCGCAACTCGACACGCCGCTCGACAATGACAATATACACATCGGGCCTTCGGACTACGTTGCGTGGCAGAAGGACAACAAGGTCTGCTTCCTCCGCATCGAAGGCCGCGGTTTCGCCGACGTTCCCATGGAACTTGAACTGCGCCTCTCCGTCGAGGACTCGCCCAACAGCGGCGGCGTCACGATAGACGCGATACGCTGCTGCCGCCTGGCGCGCGACCGCGGCATCGGCGGGCCGCTCACGTCGATTTCCGCCTACTTGATGAAGCATCCTCCGCAGCAGCGCCCGGACAGCGAAGCGCATGACCTCGTCGAAAAATTCATCCGCGGCGAGATAGAGCGGTAATGCAATGTAGCCCAGCCGCCCCCGGCTGGGGAAAACACAACCGAGGGCGGTTGTGCCACATGGCTGGGGTAATCCGCAAGATGAAAACGCACGTCGGCACCGCAGGCTGGTCCTATGAAGACTGGAAGGGCATCGTTTACCCCGACCCCCGGCCCAAAGGCTTTGACCCGCTGACTTTCCTCGCGCAGTACTTCGACGGCATCGAAATCAACAACACCTTCTACCGCCCGCCGGAGGCGAAGTGGGCGCACGACTGGCTCAAGCGCACCGCTCACAACAGCGACTTCAAGTTCACGCTCAAACTCTACCAGGGCTTCACCCACAAAAACGTCGGGAAACTGAACCCGGCGGACGTTGACATTTTCAAGCGCGGCATCGAGCCGCTTGCACACGCCGGGAAACTTGGATGCGTTCTCATCCAGTTCCCGTGGAGTTTCCAGAACACGCCGCAAAACCGCGAATGGCTGCTCATGCTTAAAAAAGCGTTCGCGGATTATCCGCTGGTCGTGGAGGTGAGGCACAATTCGTGGGACATTCAGAGCGCGTACGATTTCCTTGCGCAGAACCATCTCAACTTCTGCAATATCGACCAGCCCGTCTCCCACACGTCAATCGCGCCCTCGGACACGGTTACCGGCGAGGTCGGCTATGTCCGCCTGCACGGGCGGAATTACCAGGCGTGGTTCAAGAGCGACGCCGGCCGCGACGACCGCTACGATTATCTGTATTCCGCCGAGGAAATCGACGAGTGGATAGGGCGGATAAAAAATATTGAGAACTGCTCAAAGTTGGTCTTCGTAATCGCCAATAATCATTTTCGCGGCCAGGGCGTGGCGAACGCCTTTCAGATGAAATGGAAACTCACCGGCAAAAAGCAGGACGTGCCCCGGACATTACTGGAGAAATATCCGTTCCTCAAAGAACTGGCGCGCTGACCCGTCCAGCCTGTCCGATAGGTCCAACCGATAAAAGCCATTGCCTTCGCTTGACCGCGCCGGGGCGGGATGTTACAATCCCGCCAGCGGAGTGAAAGAAAAGTGTTTGACAACAATCTAAACACTTTTTTAGGAGGATTTCCCATGGCAGGCAATCAAGGATGCTGCGGCGGGCACGAGAATCACATGTGCCAGTTGGTGGAACGGAAGACTGATGTCAACAAACTGAAAGGTTACGTCCGGGGCGCGAAATACATCTGCAAATCATGCGGACGCGCCGCCGCGAAGGAAGAGCACGTCTGCGCCCCCGAAAAACTCTAGTCGTTGAGGGTTAGTTACGTATGCAAGGCCGGTCTGAAAGGCCGGCCTGTCTTTTGGACTATGGACCATAGACAATGGACAATGGAATTGGCGTCCCATAATCCATCGTCCATAATCCATAGTCCATTGTCCGATTGATTGTGGGAGGCAAACGTGGATTTCAAACTCACGGAAGAACAGATCGCGATTCGCGACATGGCAAAGCAGTTTGCGGACGAGCAAATCAAGCCGCGCGAAAAGGAACTCGACGAGACCGGCGAATTCCCAAGGGACATCATCAACAAGATGGCCGAACTCGGATTCCTCGGCATGATAATACCGGAGCAGTACGGCGGGTCCGGCATGGACATGGTAACCGTCTGCATTGCCGCCGAGGAAATCACCAAGGCGAGCGCCGCTGTCGCCCTCACCATGGGCCTGCACAACTCCCTTGCGACTCTCCCCATCCTCGACTACGCCAGCGAGGAGATTAAGCAGAAGTACCTGCCCAAGATCGCCCGTGGCGAATGGCTCGCATGCTTCGCGCTCACCGAACCAAACGCCGGCTCCGATGCCGGCAACCAGCAGACCACCGCTGTCGAAGACGGCGACTACTACGTCATCAACGGACGCAAGCAGTTCATCACCAACGGCCCTGTCGCGGACGTTGCGATAATCTTCGCCTCGACTGACCGCACCAGGGGCCCGCGCGGCGTTTCCGCGTTCGTGGTTGACGCCAAGACCAAGGGTTTCCAGGTCGGCACAATCGAGAAAAAGATGGGCATCTCCTGCTCGCCCACGTCTGAGTTGATTTTCGAGGACATGCGCGTTCCCAAGGACCACATGCTCGGCAAGAAAGGCCGCGGCATGTGGGTCGCCATGACCACCATCGACGGCGCACGCGCCGGAGTGGCCGCGCAGTGCGTCGGCGTCGCGCAGAGGGCGCTTGAGGAAGGCATCGCGTACGCCAAGCAACGCAAACAGTTCGGCCAGACCATTGCCGGCTTCCAACTCATCCAGGCGCACATCGCGGACATGACCGTCATGGTCGAGGCCGCGCGCCTTCTCACGCTGAAGGCCGCGTGGCTCCGCGACCAGGGCCTGCCCTGCGGGACCGCGGCGTCCATCGCGAAACTCTACGCATCCGAAATCGCCACCAAGGTTACCCACAAGGCCATCCAGATTCATGGCGGCTACGGCTACATCAAGGACTACGTCGTCGAGCGCCTCTACCGCGACGCCCGCATCATGGAACTTTACGAAGGCACTAGCGAAATCCAGCGCATCGGCATCGCCCTTGACATGATTAAGGGCTGACCGCCGCGCACGCCCATAAGCGTGAGTGCGACGGCTCGCGCCGATTTTGACAATCAAGGGGCGCGGTGATAGAATCCGCGCCATGCCCAATCCACCGAAAGAACCTGTTTCCGCGCGCGAAGCATCCGGGCGCGTTGTGCGCCGCCTGCAGGAGGCCGGCTACACCGCGTACTTCGCCGGTGGCTGCGTGCGCGACATGATTATGGGCAGGCAATCGGACGATTACGACGTCGCAACCGACGCCCGCCCGGAGGACGTTACCGCGCTGTTCGTGCGCACAATCGAGGTCGGCGCGCAGTTCGGCGTGGTCATCGTCATGGAAGACGGGCACCAGGTTGAGGTGGCGACCTTCCGCTCCGACGACGCCTACATTGACGGCCGCCACCCGGAATCCGTTACTTTCTCTTCGCCCCAGCAGGACGCGCAGCGCCGCGACTTCACCATCAACGGCCTTTTTTACGACCCGGTTGCGGACAAGGTTCTGGATTTCGTCGGCGGCAGAAAGGACATCGAGGCGAAAATCATCCGCGCCATCGGCGACCCAGCGGCGCGGTTCCGCGAGGACCATCTGCGCCTGCTGCGGGCGGTGCGGTTTGCCGCGCGGTTCGGCTTTGAGATAGAGGAAGAGACCCTTCGCGCCGTCAGGGAACTCGCCCCGCTGATAACGAAAGTCAGCGCGGAGCGCGTCTGCGCTGAACTTGAGAAGATGTTCGTGGATTCCTCCCGCGTGCGGGCGATGATGCTCCTCGACTCCACCGGACTCCTTGAGCAGGTTCTTCCGGAAGTCTGCCGCATGAAGGGCGTCGAGCAGCCGGAGAATTATCATCCGGAGGGCGACGTTTTCACGCACTCGGTGCGCTGCCTCGAATTCCTGCAGAAGCCGGATTTCGTTACCGCGCTTGCGACGCTGCTGCATGACGTCGGCAAGTCCGAGGCGCGCTCCACGGAGAACGGCCGGACGACTTTCTACAGGCACGAGATAATCGGCGAGAAGACAGCGCGGACAATTTGCGGGCGGCTGAAGATGTCCCGCAAGGATACCGACACGGTGGCGTGGCTTGTGCGGAAGCACATGATCTTCAAGGACGCGCGGAACATGCGCGAGAGCAGGCTGAAGCGGCTTTTTGCGGAGGACGCTTATGAAAGCCTTGAAGAATTGTGCGGGGCGGACGCGCTGGCGAGCACGGGCGACCTGAGCGACTGCGAATACTGCCGCTTGCGCCGTGAGCAGATGAGCGAAGAGGAAATCAAGCCGGCGCCGCTGCTCAACGGCAGGGACCTTATCGAAATGGGCCTGGAGCCCGGTCCGATTTTCAGCAAACTGCTGGACAGCGTTTACGAGGAGCAACTGGAGGGCGCCCTGCGCAATAAGGAGGACGCGGTGAAGCATGTCAGGAAACTCTTGCGCGAAAGCGGGGGGTGAGTTGCAGTGCACGCGGAATTCGTCCGGAAAACTTGATTTTGGCACAATAAGCAATATAATCCGGTAGAAATCGTTTTTGGAGGGTAGAGTCATCGCAAAAGAAGCGGGCCTTGAGACATATCTTGCCGACATCAAGGATGTGCCTTTACTGACAGCCGAGCAGGAGAAAGGACTGGCCCTTCGCGCAAAGAGTGGCGACCGCGCGGCGCGGGACGAGATGATTCGGAGCAATCTGAGGCTTGTCGTCAGCATCGCCAAGAAGTACAAAGGCCGGGTACGGGGCATGTCTTTCCTTGATCTTATCGCAGAGGGCAACCTGGGGTTGTTCCGCGCGGTCGAAAGGTACGACCCGCACCGCCCCAAGGATGGTAAGGGAGATGTCGCGCTTCCTGAAGGCGACACGGTCAACCAGGGCTGTAGATTCAGCACCTACGCTACGTGGTGGATAAAGCAGGCCATCCGCCGCGCCGTCGTCAACACCGCAAAGACCATCCGCATACCATCCTACATGGTGGAGATGATCAGCCGGTGGAAAAACGTCTCGATGAAACTCATCCACCACCTCGGTCGCCAGCCCTCGGTCAATGAGATCGCGCAGGAACTCGATATTTCCCCGGACAGCATCGGCATCATTAAGCGGATGATCCGCGCGGGCGAAAGTTCTCAGGCGCTCAATCTTGAACTCCTCCATACTTTCAGCGAAGGCCTTGAAGACGTCGCCGAGACGAAGCCGCAGGAAAGCATGTTCAGCGATGACGAAAGCGATAAGATCCGGCAGATGCTCGGCGCGATAGACGAACGCGAGGCGCTTATACTGCGGCTTCGCTACGGGCTTGGAGGCAGGCCATCCAAGACGTTGCGCGAAATCGGCGACATGATAGACCTCACGCGCGAACGCGTCCGTCAGATTGAAAACGACGCCCTGCGCAAACTCCAGCGCCTCTGGATGAAACTTCGGGCAAAGCCTTCCGCCTCCGGCGCCTCCGGCGGCGAGCGCGGCATGAGCGCCGCGAATTTGCCGCCGCCTATAAAGCCCGTCGAAGTCACCCTTCTGGCCGAAGGAAGCGCCTCTTCCATACCGTTTGCTCTTGAAAAGGTGAAGCAGGCGATCTCTGAGGCCGTAGCGCGCAAGCGCATAGAGATGCGCGTGATCTATGACGCCTCGCGGACCGACCTGCGCGACGCGCTGTGCAGGATGCTCCGCGCCGACGGAAACGTCACCTATGTCGACCCGCGCCCGGAGGAAGACGCCAGCGATGGCATGCTTGGCGTCTATCTTCGCAGGGAAGATGACGAGCGGCGCAAAAGCACCTTCCTTGCGGCGGTACCCAGACGGGCTAGAGGAAGACGCGCGGCCCGCCCCGGTTTCCCGGCAAGGCCCCGCGCCGCAAAAACGGCCGCGCCCAAGGCGGCGGCGAAGAAGAAATGATTATCCCCGTCAAAGAATTCGGAAAAGCCGGCGCAAAGCGGAGAACGTCAAATGATAGACCTTAAATCATTCATAAGAGACATCCCGGATTTCCCCAAGAAGGGCATCATCTTCAAGGACATCACGCCTCTGCTCAAGAACGGCGAGGCGTTCGGCCACGTCATAAAGACAATCGCGAAGAAATACAAGAAAGCGAACGTTGACGCCGTGCTCGGAGTCGAAGCCCGTGGCTTCATCTTCGGCGGCGCGGTCGCGCGCGAACTCGGCGTGGGCTTCCTGCCAGTGCGCAAGCCAGGCAAACTCCCGTACAAAACCAAATCCACCACCTACGAACTGGAATACGGCGCCGACACGCTCCAGATTCACGAAGACGCAATCTCCAAAGGCGACAGGATAGTCATCATCGACGACCTGCTTGCCACCGGCGGCACGGTCGCCGCGTGCTGCAGGATGGTCGAGAGCCTCGGCGGGAAAGTCATCGGCATCTCGTTCGTCATCGAGCTCGGCTTCCTCAAAGGCAGGGAAAAACTCGCCGGCTACGACGTGCTCTCGCTGATTAATTATGAGTAAGGACCCATTCCTTGTCGAACTGCGCAGCCAGCGCTCGCCGAAGATTGCGGCAGTCCTGATTATCCCGTTCATCGCCGCGGCGGTTGCCTTCAACCTGATTGGCGGGCTCGCCGCGCTGGTATTCGATGCCCTCGTCATAGCCGCCGCCGTTGCCATTCGCCTTACGTGCGACATCGTTACAATGCCGCCGTATTTCCGCCTGAAGCACAAGCCGACGCCTTTCCGCGAGGGCGAGGCCGAAGGCGGGCGGCTTGAAATCAGGAACGGCATTCCGATACTTGTTCTGAAAGGCGACAACCGGCGGATGGGCCGCCAGGCGGGGATTCTCCTGAGGGACCAACTCCACGTCCTCGTACGCGATTTCCTGAATTACATCTTTCGCAATCCCGGCCGGAAGAAGGCGGCGCTTGAGCGGGCGCATTCTTTGGAGAAACATATCCCCGCGCAATATCTCGATGAACTCCGCGGCATGAGCGAGACCTCCGGCGTGCCGTACGAGGAACTGTTGCTCGCGAACACGTTTACGGAGGATTACCGCCTCTTCCTTTGCAGCACTCTGGCCGCGCGGGGCAGGGCAACCGCAAATGGCGAAGTGATGATGGGCAGAAACCTCGACTTCATCTCGGCGGGCGTCCTCCACCATTACAACATGATAACGGTATATCACCCCAGGGACGGCAACGCCTTCGCCGCAATGACGTTTCCGGGATTCATCGGCGCGGTTACCGGCATGAACGCGCGCGGACTCGCCACCGCGATGCTCATCAGTTTCACCGCCGGCTTCTCGACCGAATGCGCGCCGTCAACCATCGCGTTCCGCATGCTCCTCGAACGCTGCGCGACGGTGGAAGAGGCGACGGAGTTTCTGCGCGGCAACCCGATTGCCGGGCCTTTCAACCTGAGCATGGTTGACGCCGGCAAAGGCATGCGCGTGGCCGAACTCGCGCACGACCATTTCGCCGTGAGGGAGGCGGAGGACGACGTGCTCTTTTGCACGAACAGGTTTTACGCAGGCCCGCGCGCCGGTTCGCGGCCGGACTGGCGCATGCGCCTGATGCGGGGCATCGCGCGCGACGAACGCGGAAAGTTCGACGTGGAGCGGATGCGGCGCGCAATGCTCAAGGTTTATCTCTTTTTCGTGAACCTGCAATGCATGGTGCTCCTGCCGGAGGAGCGCGCGGCGCACATCTCGTTCGGCAAAATCCCCGCCGCAAAAGGACAATTCAAGCGCGTCGATTTGAAGGAATATTTCGAGTGAAATGCAATGCGGGGAACCGGCGTTAGCCGGTTCCGTATCTCACTTCCTCAAGCCTCATAGGTTGTATTTCTGCTTGATGCGATAGACCGCGGCGCGGGTCAGCCCGCAGGTCTCCGCGGCCAGTTGAATGTTTCCGCCGGTCTTTTTCAGGATGTTCCGGACGTATTTCACCTGAAAATCCTCGTATATTTTCTGCTTCGCTTCCTTGTACGGCATTGCGTAAAGCGCTTCCTCGCTGTTCTCCGCGCTCGGGCCTATCGCGCGCAACTGCACGTCGTCCGGCCCGATTTTGCCGTCGCTGTCCACGACCACCGCGCGGTGGATGACGTTCTCCAGTTCTCGCACGTTCCCCGGCCACGGATGCTCCATGAACTCGCGCAGAACCGCCGAGTCCACCTTCTTTGGCGGGACCGAGTGTTCGAGGCAATATTTCGCCATGAAATGATCCACGAGGGCCGGGATGTCCTCTGTCCGTTCCCTCAGCGGCGGGACCGCTATTTCGATTACGTTGAGGCGGTAAAGAAGGTCGCTGCGGAAACGGCCCTCGGAGATGGCGAGGTTAAGGTTCGCGTTTGTTGCGGAAATCACGCGCGTGTCTATCTTCACCGGCTCCGCGCCGCCGAGCGGCACGACCTCGCGCTCCTGCAGCGCGCGAAGGAGTTTCCCCTGGAACGACAGCGGCATTGAGCCGATTTCGTCGAGGAACAGCGTCCCGCCGGACGCCTCCACGAAAAGCCCTTTCTTGTCCGCGTCCGCGCCGGTGAACGCGCCTTTCATGTAGCCGAAGAGTTCGCTTTCGAGCAGCGTTTCCGGAAGCGCTGCGGTGTTTATCGCCACGAACTTTCCGCCGCCCCTCGCGCTGCGCTTGTGGATGGCGCGCGCAATCAGTTCCTTTCCGGTTCCGCTCTCGCCCAGCAGCAGCACCGCCGCGCTGGTTGAACTTATCTTGTCGATGAGCGCGAAGATTTCCTTCATGCCGTGGCTCGCGCCGACCATGCCTTCCGGGAATTCCGCCGCGACCTTTTCGCGCAACTCCGCCAGTTCCCTCTGCATCCGCTTGCGCTCGAGCGCCCGCGCCACCGTGAGCAAAATCACATCGTTGTTGAACGGCTTGCTGATGTAGTCGTACGCGCCTTTCTTGATCGCGTCGATGGCGGACTCGATGCTGGCGAAGCCGGTGATGATTATGAACGGGATGTCGGGGAATTCGTTCTTCGCCGCGTCCAGGACCTGCATGCCGCTAAGCCCCGGCATCTGCACGTCGGAGATGATGAGGTCAACGTCGTTGGAGCGCAGGAGTTCCAGAGCCTGGTCGCCGCGCTCCGCCGCGAGAATCCTGTGGCCGTCCTTCTGAAGCAGGGTCTTCAGCCCGAGCAGCATGTCGGGCTGGTCGTCGGCCAGGAGAATCGTTGTCTGTTCTTTCTGCATTGCG
>Ga0315284_10000934_pt1 | contig 40402 bp, 71 predicted proteins | sample YL17G09_16_MG_FD_203696 | JGI IMG/M metagenome (GOLD analysis project Ga0315284, IMG submission 203696) | Sediment microbial communities from Yellowstone Lake, YNP, Wyoming, USA - YL17G09_16 | ecosystem: Environmental > Aquatic > Freshwater > Lake > Sediment | place: USA: Wyoming | collected...
GGGCAAACTCCTCAACATACCAGAATCCATAATGACAAAAGCCCCCTCAGCAGACCTCTGGGAAGGTCAGACAGACGAAGGAGAATTCTGCTTCACATATGACGATATAGAGAAATATTTCCAGTCTCTCCAACATGGAGTATTTATAGACCCAAAATCGGCAGACAAAATAAGAGCTCTCATAACATGCAACGAACATAAGAAACATGTTCCGCCAGCATTCAAAACCTAAAATGAAAAAAGTTCTGTATACAAAAGATAGTGTAGGAAAAATCAGAGTTTGGAAAATCGAAGTTAAAGCAGTATCTGGTGAAGCGAGTATAAACACAGAACGCGGAATTATGGGAGGAGCGATGGTTTCCAATACAAAAACCATTACTACCGGAAAAAACATAGGCAAATCAAATGAAACAACTCCATTAGAACAAGCAACATCAGAAGCAACAAGCATATGGCAAAACCAAAAAGATACTGGATACTTCGAAAGCGTCAATGAAGCTGAAGGAACCCAAGTCTACCTACCGATGCTAGCCCATATGTTTTCAAAGAGAAAGCACGATATTGAATATCCAGCGTATGTCCAACCAAAACTTGATGGAGTGCGGTGTCTAGTTAAGAAAATTAGTGCAACTATACTACACTATATGAGCAGAGGAGGAAAAAACTACGATGCTCTACAGAATCATCCCATGACAAAAGTATTGCTGAAACGCATGGAGATAGGTGATGTCTATGATGGTGAAATCTACAAACATGGATGGTCATTGCAGAAAATAACATCAATGGTCAAAAAATTCAAACCCGAAACGCTCGAACTCGAATACTGGATATTTGACATACCAAAAAATGGAACATTCGAAGACAGATATATGTCTGCTAAGAAGCCAAAAGATCTTATATTCGTAGAAACAAACAAAATAACATCAGAACCCGAAGTCCAGAAATGGCATGACAAATATGTTCAGGATGGATTTGAAGGAGTGATAATACGCAACAGAGATGGACAATATGCATTTGGTTCAAGGTCTGCCGACCTCCAAAAATACAAGGAATTCATAGACGATGAATTTGAGATAACTGGATGGGAAGTAGAAAAACAAAATATAAATGGTGAGGATTATAAATGCATCGTTTATGTATGTAAAACAAAAGACGGAGCAACATTCAAATGTCGCCCCAGAGGCACATTGAGAATGAGAGAAGAACTCCTCAAAATAGCAAATAAATTAATCGGAAGAAATCTGACTGTACGCTACCAAGCCCTAACAGACGACACAGAAGGAGAAGGAAAGAAAGTACCGCAATTCCCTGTCGGTATCTGTATCAGAGATTACGAAGAATGAAAAAGATAAACGATCCTGAAATAGAACAGATGGCAAAGATCATGCGAAGAAACCATAAAACACAGCATGACATATTCGTCGAGAAACAGAAAGCATATTCCACAAGAGCAATAAAGGAATTCGGTCTTGATGGCATAATCATCCGCCTCAACGATAAGATGTTACGCCTCAAAAATCTAGCATATCATAAGACAGACTTTACAGCCCCATGCAATGAATCTGTAGATGACACCCTCATGGACATAGCCAACTATGCCAACATAGCACTCGTCCTAAGAGAGATGAAGATGAAATGACCCCATGCGATCCATTGAAACATGAATGGGATTGGAGCAAATGGAATATAGAGTTCATCTGCCGCTGCAAGAAATGCGGAGAGGTATTTGAATGCATCCATGATTGGGACAACACAGGAGATCCAAAGATAGGATATAAATGTAAGAAATGCCTCAGAGAAACCGGTGGGTACATGTATTATTGTGATATATGCGAAATGTGGTGCGATGTATTTGAAACGCACCTTCACTAAAATGACAACAGATGAAGAGATTAGCATCCAATTTGCCAAAGTTGACAAGCATATGAGAGATGCCATGAAAGTAGTAACGATAGTAATGTTCGTACTATTGATAGTCATGACATATTTCTTCTGGTTTATAACAAGATGAAAAAAGGATCACATGGAAAACGCAAGACAAGAGCCGATGCAATAGCATTTCTACACCAATGCTGGAACTGCCAACACCACCATAACCATATAGAAAAACTCGGACCCCATAAATACAAGACCGGACAGATTCTCTGTAGCATGAAGAACAAATACAAAGATAGAAACACCGATGCAAGCCACTGTGGAAGTTTCAAACCATACCCACGAGCAATATGAAAAAATCCCCCTCAGAAACAGAATTCGATAAATCCGACTATACTTGCCCGTTCTTGGATGGTGAATGTCAGAAGGATTGTTGTACCCATTTCGAACGCTACAAAGGCATATATGAAAATCTGAAGACCAAAGAAGAATACAATTATGGTATATGTCATGCTGGTCAACATGTTCAACTGTGGCATGAAAGCATACTAACAAACAAACCCCCAGCACCAAGAACATGGGAAGATCTAGCAGTAGAACTTGCAATGATAATAATGGGTATAGTAGTAATATTTCTCATAGCGGTTTCATCTGTAAAATGAAAACTCTTATATTCAGAATCAGAAAATCCACTGAAGAGGAGACACACGAAGCCTGCGTCAAGAACAAAGGCTCCTCCCCATGGATGTATAAATATCACGTAGGCTATTGGATGAATGATCATATGATATCCAGTCCCGAAGGACAGTTCACATGTAGCGGACTGGCAAGAATAGATGAACTCATAGGTTTTATAGAAAAGAAGGAGAGATTATTATGAAATTGAATAAAATTCTGAGCATAGCACTTATCCTGTTTATGCTCATTGGATTGGTTGCCGCAAGAGAATACCCAAATCTAAACAACAAACTGGTCAATGACTTTGCAGGTCTTATGACCCCCGAACAGGAACAATCCCTGACAGATAAACTGATACAAATCAATCAAGCCTCGTCTGTAGAAATCGCTGTCGTTACTGTCCAAAGCACAGACGGCGAAGATAGACTAGACTTTGCAAATCATTTAGGTGAGAATAATGGTGTTGGTAAGAAAGCCACCGACAATGGCGTAGTTCTATTGTGGTCTGTTGATAACGAGAATGGTGGAGCAATCGCCCCAGGACGTGGTATAGAGTCTATTCTAAATGACGCTAAAGTCGTAAGAATTGGAAAAGCCGCTCGCCCCCTATTTGACCAAGGTAAGGTGTACGAAGGATTCGTACAGATGATTGACGGAGTCAATACAGAAGTATCCAAAAGCGGAGAATATAATCCACTTACAGCACCAATAGAATCACTTGAAACCCCAACAGAAGGTTCTTCGTTAATCGGAATAATAATCGTCATAGGCATCATACTATTTATTCTATTATTCATCTCGGTCGCTACCAGTGACGACTTCGGTGGTGGTGGTGGATCCTTTCGTGGCGGGGGGTATATCGGAGGCGGATTTAGCGGCGGTTCGTTCTCGTCGGGTGGAGGCGGCGGAGGCTTCAGCTTCGGTGGTGGCTCATTCGGCGGTGGCGGCGGTCACTTCTAAGAGGAAACCCCTCATGAGAACTCTAACCAAAGTTAATGAAGACGACTTCTTCGACGACGCCGAGATTGGAGAGATGTTCATCTTTATAGGAATGTCATTTATAGCAGCTCAAGAATTAGCCAAAGATCACGACTACAAAATAGAGCATCTTGCCAGTAACAGAGCTAGAATATCAGAAAAGATAGAAGAAGACAAACCAAGACGCTCCAGCTCTTATTCTTCATTCTCAGCCCTAAACACTATAAGCCATAGCAGTTCAGGAGGATTCGGAGGATTCTCCCACAGCGGAGGATTCGGAGGATTCGGTGGAGGAAGCTTCGGTGGAGGAGGAGGAAAGTTCTAGTATGCCAATCACATTAACGTGCTTCCATTGCAAAAAATCATACAAAGAAAAGCCAAGCAGAAATAACTCAAAATATTGTTCGTTTAAATGTTATAGTTTGGCAAGAAGAAAAAGAATCAAACTCAAATGTATGATATGTAATAAAACATTTATACGCAGACCATGTCAAATAAATAAAGAATATTATTGCTCATTAAGATGCTTTTATAAAACCCTAAAAAATAAATCACATATAGAACGGATGGGAATTAAAAAAGCTAATAAAACCAAAGAAATCCTTAAAAATAGACATGATAACTTAAATCCTAACTGGAAAGGTGATAACGTTTCGTATGGTGCGTTGCATAACTATATGAAATCACGCATACCAAAACCAAAATATTGTAGCTCATGTAAAATAAAATCGCCTTTTGATCTAACAAATATAAGCGGATTGTATAAAAGAAATAAAAATGATTGGAAATGGATGTGTCGTAGTTGCCATATGAAAGAGGATGGAAGACTTAAAAAATTTATAAAGGTGAATAAATGAAAACTATAAAACGAAAACGTATAACTGAAGACGATATAAGACAAGAGCCTATCATCAAATGTCCGAAGTGTCTCGTTGACATGCTTAAACAAACCAATGGACATTATATCATAGACAGATGCGAAAAATGTGGTGGCATCTTCCTTGACAAAGATGAGATAGATGTAGCTCACAAGATAGGATTCGTGACATATATCATGGACTATTTTAGAAAGGATAAGACCCCAAAATGAACAAAAGGATAAAGAAGAAACTCCTCAAACGAGGAGCCCTTACCAAAGAAGGAAAAAGATTAAAAAGGTGATTTGAATGGGAGCAACTGAAATATTGGTCGGTATAGTGATATTAGGAATATTAGCCGTGGGCTTCGTTGGCTTATGGGTAATCGGAACTTATAACTCGCTTGTCGGCAAAGATACAAACACGGAGAATATGTGGGCAAAGGTGCAGACAGCCTACCAACGCAGAGCAGATCTTATACCAAATCTTGTTGATAGTGTAAAAGAGGCTAAGAACTTTGAGAAAGACACGCAAACAGAGATCGCTCAGATGAGAAGCCAAGCTGGTCAAGCGAAGATAGATATGAGCAATGCAAAAGACGCAGAACAACTTCAAGCAGCGAATAGCCAGATGAGTTCTGTCTTGGCACGCCTCATGGTGGTAGTCGAAGCATATCCAGACCTAAAATCGAATGCAAACTTCCTCGCACTTCAGGATGAGATAGCAGGAACCGAGAACCGCGTCAAATGGGAACGCGACGAATACAACACCGCAGTCAAAGACTACAAACTCGCTGTCAGAACATTCCCAACCAACATTATGGCAGGTATGTTCGGATTCAGCCAGGAAAAATGGAAGATGTTCCAAGCAGAAGCAGGAGCAGATAAAGCCCCCGATGTCGGAGCAGCCTTCAAAGAATAGGTGATTAAAATGGGTGACGAGTATCCAGAAGAATGGATTGATATTGAAACTAGAGTGGCTCTTACCGAACCGATGTGGGAAATCTTTGTCCCCGCCTCAAGCGGAACCAAAGAATTCACATATGAGCATCACAAACAGTTTGATGAATACGTCAAACAGAAAGCCGGAGGCATAACAATCCTCAGAGGTGCAAAAGGCGAATGGATCTCCCCAGATGGAAAACTCTATAAAGATCGCATCATCCCCTGCAGAATATGTTGCTCTCAATGTGATATATTGGGTATAATGAAATTCGCCCTAAAACACTATAATCAGAAAGCCATAATGGCTTATAAGATAAGCGATCAAGTATTGATGGTAAGAGAATGAAACCAGAAGATATAAACTCAGAGGAAGAAAAACCCATCATCCGCTATTACAGAAATATGGTTGGACACTTAGTTAAAGTCCTAGAATCCCCAGAATACAATTATGTATTTAGCCTCGGACATGGTCGCCTTATGAGATGGGGCATCACCAAAGAAGCAGACCCCGAATTCTGTAAATACGGACCAGAAATATTAGATATTGAAGTCTCTACCAAATGCAGCAAAGGTTGCCCTTGGTGTTATAAATCAAACGGACCCACCGGAAAGAATATGTCGTTTACCACCTTCAAACACATCCTTGACATAATGCCACAGACGCTCACACAAATAGCATTTGGCATCGGCGACATAGATGCAAACCCCGACCTCTGGCAGATGATGCGTTATTGTCGTGACCACCTAGTCATACCAAACCTCACCATAAACGGCGAACGCATGAACCCCCAATATTACGATCTAATTGCATCCAACTGCGGAGCGTGTGCTGTCAGCCTCTATGATCCAGTCACTTGCTACAGCGCAGTAGAAAATCTCACTGATAGAAACATGAAACAAGTCAATATACACTGCTTGCTTTCAGAAGAGACCTTTGACAAATGTAAACAAGTCCTACAAGATAGACTAACCGAACCCAAACTTGCCAAAATGAATGCAATAGTCTTCCTCTGGCTCAAACCCAAAGGAGATAGAAATAAATTCCACCAACTATCAAGCATGGATAAATTCAAGGAACTTATAAACTTTGCCTTTGAGCATGACATCAAAATAGGATTCGATAGTTGCACATCGCCCATGTTCTTAGAAGCTATAAAAGACCGTCCAGACTATGACGAAATGTATAAATGTGTAGACCCCTGTGAATCAACATTGTTCTCATATTACATTGACGTATCTGGATCTGGGTTCCCGTGCAGTTTTAACGAACGCCCCGGAGACGGCATAAACCTCGCCAAGGTTACTGATTTCGTCAAAGATGTATGGAATCATCCAGAAACAATCAGATTCAGACAACGGTTACTAGCCAATAAAGACGCCAATAACTGCAGAATGTGCCCAACATACCGTTTATGCCCCCAAACGACAAGCTTTTAAGCCTGCACTTCCTATTATATATATTCTATAAATAAACCGAGGTATTAAAAAATGTTTGATAAAGGAAGAAAATATATGACTGCAACAACTCTTTTGATTTTGTTAGCAGCAGGATTTGTAACAGCGCTGAGACCGGGTATAACGATCGTCAAAGAAACTGGCTTGATAGACGGTCAGATGCCAACTGAAGAGCCAGAAAAAACAGTTGCTACTGTTCCAACACCACAGCTGATAGGCGGACAGACAGACTCCCACGGATGTCTAGGACCAGCCGGATTCTCATGGAATGAAACGAGACAACAATGTGTAAGAGAATTCAGCGGAGAAGTACAACTTGCTTCTGGAACAATGATAGTAAATGTTAGCGACCCTAACTGGCGCGAAAATCTAGCTCTGACTACACCTATTTCTACTGACATAAAATGCATTGATACTGATAGTGGCAAAGATTACTTTACCTCAGGAAAAGTATATGTTCAAGGACAGAATCCTAAAATGGATTCATGTGTAAGACATAGATTCCTAAGAGAATGGTTCTGTAGTGGTAAAGAAACATCTGTTAGTGCATTCGTAGTCTGCAAGAAAGGATGTATTGATGGTGCATGCAAACCAGAAGTCACAACTACTACGACTTCTACTAGTACATCAACCACTTCGTCCACAACTACTCTTCCAAGAGTAAGGACTACGTTGCCAGTTGTTACTAGCATCACTAACTAAATTGATGGCTGTTAAACCAGCCATTTAATTCTTTTTTTAATTTCACTCTAACGGGAACAACAACTACCCTCTATAAACGGGAACGTTGTTGCCGATGACGCCTATAATTTAGAGGTTAAACCGATGACCGAGCTCCCCAATTGCTACGGACTCTTGAATCGCAATTGGCAGTCATCGAACAACCCATGACTGGATCTCTTCGCTATGGATCCTGGATCAGGGACCATTTCGTGGACTTCGGCTTAGACACCCTCAGTCCACAGCAATGGGCCCTGATCTAGGATCCATAAGGCAATCATCGGAGGTAAATAAAATGATGGATATGTTGAAACAACAATTAGAAGAAGCAATAAAAATGCGTGAAGAATTCGCACCCAAAGAAGCCAAAGTATTGATGAGCATATACACTGCTTATAAAAATGCTGGCTTCACAAGTGAACAAGCATTCTTGTTGCTCTTGGCACAAAACAAATCACAATGAAAATAAGATACGGATTCGTCTCCAATAGTTCGAGCTCAAGCTTCCTTATAGTTGGTGTGACAGACCCCAATATCATAGATAAGATAATAAAAGCCAAAGACCTTACAAGACAAGAAATAGAAGAAGAACTAAGCTTTGGATTCTATGATGGCGGAGATCTTGAATTCTTAGGCAGTGATGAAATATGCTATGCTGGTACATCTCTTGACGAAAAAGAAATGAATCTAAAACCCCTCATAGTAATAAAACAGGAATTTGCAGAAAAGATAAAACAAAATTATAAGATAGCCATTCCAATGGATAAGATAGGATTGCATTATGGAGAGGTAGGATCTGGATGAAAATAAGAGACGGTTTTGTATCAAATAGTTCTTCTTCTAGTTTCATTGTAGCCCTAGATGAAATACCAAAAAGTAAAGATGATGTAAAACAAATGTTCTATAGAGGATCAATCAAATCTATGAACTGCTGTACAGAGAAGCTTGAAGATACGAACGCTCTTTCCAAAATACTCTGGAACGACATTAAAAAACAGAAACCAACCAAATCTATTAAAAAACTCGCAGATGTCATAAGCAAAGGCTCTATACTCGATTGTCTAGAACCAGACTCTGATGACTACGTTGATAGAAAAACCCTCAAAGGATGGAAAAAATATCAACTCGCCAGAGATAAATATTCCGAACTAATGGCGAAGATGTTTATCGATGCTAATAAGAAACGCCATATATACATATTCCATTATGGAGACGAAGATGGAAATATCTATGGTCATCTAGAACACGGAGACACGTTTGAATTTGTAAGACATCTAACAATATGTTGTCACTAAAATGAAAATAAGAGATGGATTTGTAAGCAATAGCTCCTCGTCGAGCTTTGTATGCGAAGTGTGCTCTGAAGCCCACGAAACATGGGACGGAAGCTTATCCGACATTGGAATGTGTGAATGTCAAAATGGACATGTATTCTGCATAGACCATAAATTGAACAATGCAGAACCAAACGAAGACTACCAAATACCAATGACTGCCTGCCCTATATGCCAATTCAAACACATACCAGATTATATGATAACAACCTATCTTAGAGCACGCCTTAAGATAGATAAAAATGATGTCCTAAAAGACATCAAGAACACATTCGGAACATATGACAAATTCCAAAAATTCATATCAGAATCCAAATGATCAGTTTCAAATATGTCAAACAAGAAAAGCTCATATGTCCTCACATCAGCGGAACTTGTCCGTCGGGACACCTAATAACAATATGTGAAGCTATGGGAAGAGAATGCCCAAGAAAATGGAACTCGAAATCTGGATAGCAGTTGATAAAAAGAACGGAAAGCCCGAACAGTCAACCCCAATTCATTACACAGAAAGATCATGTCAAGAATGGGTAGACCACAACCCATGGACAAAGAAGAAACTCTTCGTCCAAAAAGGCAAACTAATACTCCCAGAACACGACTATCCAGCATATGTATGCACGGTTTAAAATGAAAACAAGAAACGGATTCGTATCCAATAGCTCCACATCAAGCTTTATTGTAGCAATCAGAAAACCTCATACTCCCGTCGAAGAGGTTATTCTTGAAGCAATAGAGATACTATCCAAAAGTTGCAAAAATGAATGCAACGAATATAGCGTTGATACATACAGACAAAAACTTATCTTCGAAAGAGAAGAACTGGAAAAAGACATTAGATTTGCAGGAGAACGCATAAAAAAACTCACCGTTGTTTCAAAAGATAAAAAACTCACTACTATGCTACAGATGGCAAAACAATTCGATGATAACCTTAGTTATCAAAGAACTGCCGCAGAATCAGAATACAAATGGACCCCTCAAAGAGATATTGAACATCTAGAAAGCAGATTGAAATCATCACTAACCAGATTAGAAGATATCAATAGCAGAATATCCAAACTAGAAGATCTGAAAGACGACGATCAGATACTTTCATTCGACAAAGACACCTGGGATAATGATAAAGTCAAACACACATTGAAACTATTCGAAGAACATGGTAAGATAATAAAAGTTATAAATGTGACCACAAACTAAGATGAAAACTAGAAACGGATTTGTTTCAAATAGTTCGAGTTCAAGCTTCATATTATTGAAGAAATATCTAACAGAAGATCAGATAAACTCCATCTTAGAGTGTGATGAAATAGATCTTGTAAAAGGTAATGGTAGTGAAAGCTGGCATATAAAAGAGAAAGACGATACGATTCATGGATTTACTATAATGGATAATGGTATATTATACGATATGATATATGATATGAATCCTCCATTAAAAGCAATCCTTCAATGGAATAGAGATGGTTAAATGAAAAAACGCAACGGATTTGTAAGCAACTCAAGCTCAAGTAGCTTCATAGTGGCAAGCGACAAAGAAGCAGGAGACATAGAAATGTCGCTCACACTATCAGTAAGATTGAGAGATCTCACAGAAGAAACAATTACAACGGTAGATGAACTGATCGCCCACTACAAAGACTGCTGGGGATACACAACAGAAAAAGAGATACTCTCTGAAAAGATGATTGCATCCGAATATAAACGCTGTCTAAAAGAACTCAAATGCGGCAAAAAACTCCATGTAGTGTCCGTCTCATCTGACGGAACACCCCTAGAAGCGGCTATATATGACTCAGGCGAAGGAAAGCTTCCAACGTCTCCAGACTATGAGGTTATATCAAAATGAACATTGCATTCATAGATAAACACGGCGAACTCCAAGATATAAGAGGCTTTGATTGCATATCAGACGATGATGAGTGGCTGACTATGACATCAAACGGCAAAAAGAAAGTCATCCATAAATGCGATATATTCGATCGTACATACATCGTATATACAGACGAGGTTTGAACATGAAAGAAAGACGTGGATTTGTAAGCAATTCTAGCTCTTCGAGCTTTATTGTACACGATCCAAAACGCACCACAGCCCAGATACTAAGAGAGATGCTGAAACGCGTGAAAGCAGAATGGAAGGAAGAAAGATACAACACCAGAAAGATAACAAAGGTTATCAAATGGTTGCAAGCACATCCAAAGAAAGACATACCGCTTGTATATCCAAATACATGCAACTATGAAACATGGGTATTCAAAAATGCAAACGGTATGGATACGCTGATAGAAACCTGCAACAACCACGACTGCAACTGGGAAAGCATGGACTTTGACTATAGAGGTGAAGACAACTACGAAGACGATTGGAAATATATGAAAACCCTGACGTTCCTAGATATCACCAACATGACAGAGAAAACCTATGATGAATATAACAAAGAATGGGATGAACGCTTCAAAGCAGAACTTCAAAAGAGGTCAAAATGAAAGTGAGATATGGTTTTGTATCTAATAGCAGTAGCTCCAGCTTTCTTCTGATAGCCAAGAAAGACCACTTTGATGAATGTACAAATAAAATAGAAAATGCAGATAAACTGATAAAACAGCTGAAAAAAAATAAATTCCTGAAAGAAGATACTGTCTTTGGAGAAACAGTAATCGTACTACAAGACTTCATGACGCCAGGAGGAGGTGGTTGGTGGGAAGAAATGGAAGACATAGAAGACAATGATAATCTCTATTCCGCATGGGAAAAACTAGAAAAAGAACTCAATAAAAACAAAACCAAATGTTCATCGTGGGAACAGGACTGGTAAAACATGAAAACTAGATATGGCTTCGTAAGCAATTCGAGCAGCAGCAGTTTCGTAGTAGTGCATAAACCGATCGTTTTCGGTAGTGGAAAGACCAAACGCCTCCTGAAAGACTCCGAGATAAAGAAACTCAAGAAATATGGATTTCACTTCGATGGATGCAACTATCACTATGATGTATCGTGTAACCAAGATGATGTAATAGAATTCCTACTCAAAGAAGATATTCCATTCACAGCAGAATGTCATTATGGTCATTATCATGTGTTCTATGTCAGAGATAAAGACCGTGTAATTGAAGCATGGAATACTGGATGCGAAATGGATACTTACGGACCATTTGATGTATTGGATATGTATAAGAGCGGAATCGAACCCCAGCCCTATAAGATTTTCACCAAGAAAAACTATCTAAAAGAGATTAGGCTATGATCATAAAAAATAAAAAGACGGCATTCGCTGGAGCACTATTGATATTGCTCAGTGTATATCTTGGAACAATAATTGGTTACAGTGATGGCTATATCAAAGCCGCCCAGGAACAGAAAGATATCATAATCACAAAATATATAACAATTACCAACACTACCGTTATAACAATCCCAGTAATAAAAGAAATAATAAAAGAAGTACCCATTGAAATCAGTATCTCTTACACTACAACAACAATTAGACCTACACCAACCACAACATTACAAAATGTAGGTCTAGACAATAAAACCCTCACAAGACTTCTTAATGCCATAAAAGAAGAAGGCATCAAAGGAGTGTCCACCCCTCTTCCAACTAATCTCTCCACAAAACCACTTAATGCCGGCAGATACTTCGTCAATCAAACAGTTACATTCAACAGAAAAAACGTCGCTGGTGTTATTCCTGGTCAGATGATAGAAGTTCCCGAAGAAGAGATAAAATACCGCATGTCATCTTATTTCAACTCAGAAACAGTCTTTAATGTATACGTACTTTATTGGAACGACACTATAGAAGATATAACAACAAACTACACCAAATATCACAATTGGAATGGCGCAGACATCTAACCCAACGTGAAGTGTCTACACCGATGACGCCTTTAATCCGAGGGCAAAATTGCCCCATGATAGAGGTCTCCTCAGTTTTCAACATGAACCGGCACCGGTAACCGTCGACGCTGCACGCAGCCGCCGACGGTAACCGGAGCCGGAGAATGTTGAAAAGGCAGTCATCTCTCAAATAAAATGAAAGCCAAAACAAAACCACGCAAAAGACAATCACGTCTGACAGCCACAACCGTTGTGACTGTCCAACAACCAAAGATGAGCATATTTGAACTCCTCTTTGTAGCTGGTTTGATACTTGCAATAATATGCATAATGTTTATAGTGGCTCACTACTTCTCTTCACCACCTTCGTCTGTAACTAATGAAACAATATATCAACCTCCCAAAGACATAGATTGGTTCTATAACAGATCATCATATCTCATCTATCTCAAAACCAGAGTAGATGACCTAGATAATCAAACAAAATATTTCATATCAAAGCACGGAACTGATGAAACTGGTTATGATGCCAATGAAAAAGACCGCATAGCTTCATTGAGAGGAGGACTTGGAATGTTAAAAATTCGCTACAACGAACTCGCTGCCGAATATAATAGCAATGCGGCAGACATGAACCGCTCTTGGAATAAAACCCTCCCAAGACAAATATATGATGTACCCTAAAATGGAAATTAAAATTGAACTATTGGATGAGAAATGTAAACCTGAAAGAATGAGCGAACATGCCGTTGGATTCGATATAAAAGCCGGTGGAGAATTCATACTTGCCCCAAAAACCCCAACGTTAGTAAACGCAGGATTCAAACTAGAATTGCCCCCAGGCTATGAAGCACAAATCCGTCCCCGTAGCGGTCTTGCATTAAAATCTGGCATAACAGTATTGAACACCCCCGGAACGATAGATCCAGACTTCAGAGGAGTAGTGTGCGTCATAATGTTCAACACCACAAACGAACCCTTCCACATAAAGAACCATGATCGTATCGCACAGATGATCATAAACAAAGTAGAAATACCAACTGTAATATTCGATAAAGTAAATGACACTACCCGTGGAAGCGGAGGTTTCGGTTCAACGGGTACACGAGGAGGTGACAAAACATGAAAGACAACCAAAAACTAATACTGACAGGAAAATTCCCCGAGATAGAGATGAAGGACGTACACTATTGCTGTGTACCAGAATGCCCACGCGATGACATAACTCTATTCATCGGCATGGATATAAGCGCCCCAAAATCAAAGATAGGCGATATTCTGACAGAAATACTGAACTTCAGACGCATGATAGAACAAGATCCAGACGATGCAGAATGGCATATAACTCTGGAGAGATCACCCCACAAACAGGCTAAATTGCCCACAAACACCAAAGAATAGGTATTTTGCACCCTACCGACAGGTATTTAAATATGCATTCCCTATATATTATCGTAAGAAGCGTAGATCTCGGATACTTCTGGTTGAATATTTGTTCCGAAATCGACCTCTTCTTCTTACAAAAACACGACATAGCCATAAAGGTTATGTCTACGGTGTAAAGCAATCGATAAACTAAAATCGGAAGCGCAGGTTACAGTTACTTCAAAAATTCCAAAAATATTTTTAATAGACGCTGTAACCGCTCTTACTTCCGTAAATCTAAAAACCAACCAAAGCGCAGACATCGGATACTTCAATGACTACATGGAAAAATTTAAGTGATTAAATTTTTGCCGGGGCATGTCCCCGGATAGTCCGAAGCAAAATCCCGCCCGGACGAAACTTAGGGTGCTCCGGTCTCGCTTATACTTTGGAGGGATATATATGGCAAAGTTTGCTACAAAAACCACAACAAGGACAAAACTTAGAAGCCGTGCAGACGCAAAAGACAACCTCGAAGGAGGTCTCTCTTTCTCTTGGGATGACAAAACCACGCTCTATATGCGTGCAGCATGCTCGCTAGTTGGCGAACCTACTTTCTACAAAAAGATAGTCGATGATAAAGCCGAAAAGAATTTCGACTCATCACTAATTGATGACATCCATAAAGTCTCAAAAAAAGATCCAGAATTCGTATTGAAGCTTGCAAATTATGCTCGCCACCACCTACACCTCAGAAGTACTCCCCTACTCTTGGTAGGGGAGGCTTCCCAATCAAAGGAATGTAAACCATTCTTGAAAAAGTGGATACCATCCATAATCAGCAGAGCAGATGAACCTGTAGAACTATTTTCTTATGTTATCCACCGCTTTGGCAGAAACAAAGCCACCAGCAACAACCAACTTAAGAAAGGCGTTGCTGAGGCACTTGATAAATTCAATGAATATGAATTTGCCAAATATAACCGCGCCACTGACGTAAAACTCAAAGATATATTGAGAATATGCCACCCAAAACACAAAGAACTCTACAAAAAGATAATCGATGGCACACTCGCCATACCAGAGACATGGGAAGTTCTGATAAGCAATCCAGCATCAAAGGGTTTCAAAACAAAGAAAGAAGCCTGGGAATACCTAGTCGAAAGCAAGAAACTCGGCTACATGGCAACTCTCAGAAATCTCAGAAACCTGATGAAAGAGAACGTTGATTCAAAAACCCTTGACAACGCCCTAAAATTCATAGCAGATCCAGAAGCAGTTAGAAAATCAAGACAACTCCCATTTAGATTCCTCTCCGCATATAGAGAAATCACTGGTTCTAAGAAAGTCAACGATGCTCTTGAGACTGCACTAAACCTCAGCATAGAAAACATACCTAAACTGCACGGCACTACGTTCATAGCAGCCGATGTAAGCGGTAGCATGGATAGCTCTCTTAGCGAAAAATCCAGCCTACAACTCAAAGATGTAGCATGCTTGATGGCAGCAATGGCTGATAAATTCTGCGACGACTCATATGCATCGGTATTCGCAACACGCTTTGCAATGGTTAAGATCAACTCCAGATCTTCTATCATAGACAATGCCGAAAAACTCAAGAACACAGATGCTGGTGGTTCCACAGAAGGTCACCTGATAATGAGACACCTACTTGATAAGAAACTCAAAGTAGATCGCATAATCATATTTACCGATATGCAGATGTACAATACATACAATAGTGACCAGTTTGCAGATCTGTTCACAAAATACAAAAGAGAAGTAGCCCCAAAAGTCAAACTCTATTGTATAAACCTAGCAACATATGGAGATGTGATAATGCCACAGAACTCACCCGATGTATGCCTTATATCCGGTTGGAGTGACAATGTATTTAGATTCATAAATGTTTATGAAACTGACAAGACAACCGCTATACAAGAGATAGAAAAATCTGAACCATTTCAGATAAACAAAAAAGAAGATGACAAACAAGAATGAATTGTTTGACGGTGTTGCCGTAGTCATCATAGCAGTACTGATTCTAATAGTTGTTGGGATTGCAATATCAATATTAACTATCCCGATACACGCCATACTGTTGATGATAGCATGGAACTATGCACTGACAACACTATTCAAACTACCGGAAATAAGCTTCTGGCAGAGCATAGCCCTAGTCATAATAGCTAGGATACTATTGAAAAGCTCTGTGTCGCAGAATGCACACACGAATAAATCATAATCATTCTTTGGGGTGATCCGGGGCCCCGGTCCCCCCGAAGTCTGGTTCCAACACCTAGGAAGTTGGACGTAAATTGTGGAGAGAGCATTAACTACGCCTCTGCGCGGAAATGATGCTTTCGATGATGCCCACAATATTGAGGGCAATGTCCCGATGACACGGTCATTCGATTTGTTCCTTCGATGGGGTACGACTACCTCCTCGGAGGCCATAATGGCGCGCGCCATACAGTAATCTAGTATGATGCCGTCGGAACAAATCGAATGTATGATATCGATACGATGTCAAGTATGCGAAGATCGAGTATAAAAAGCTTTCGCTTTTCTCGAACATCTTCCTGCTGCGAACATCAAAAAGATTTCGAATAACCAACGAATCTTTGATGGGAACTACACTTGTATCATATCATAACATACCAGAGTTATTACTTAATTATATAACTATTATAATTAAACTAATACTCGAACGGCAATCATCGAAACAAGGTAAAATAATGACAGACGACTACAAAGAGCTTGATGAATTCAAATCTAAAATCATCAAAGCCACCGAAGAAGCTATTGACGCCGGAGTTGCCTCCGACGATATAGTTGGCGCCCTTGAGGCGACAAAATTGATGGCATTCAGACTCTTATCAAACAAAGACGATAAAATAAGAGACAGCCAAGTAGGATACAGATGAAAATGAAACCAAAACGCATAGACGATGAACTGTTGAAACAGTTTGAGGACATGGAAAGAAAAAAGCAATACATGACAATGAATGCCAACATGAAATCAAAATTTATTGGTTACTCCAATGATGTTGAGAAAGCATACTTCCTTCGCGCCGACTATTTCAAAGATGAAAGCCTAGGAAGAGCTCCGCAAGAATACTGGTCTGTGCCAAACCCAAATACCGTATATTTCACTGACAGCAGAACCTGGATGCAAAACATAAAAGAACTAATAGAAGTGGAAGAGAAGATGGGCATCAAATCATCAAATGAATTCTATCTGAAAGAGAAGAAGAAAAGATATGAATTCCTTATTCAATCAAGAAAGATAGCACAAGCAGAATTCGAAGAGAGAATGGCAAACGAAAGGATACAACTTGTACTAAGGGAATAAAATGAAAATTATCAGCATCATATTGTTGTTATTCTTAACCAACTATGCCTCGGCACAATATATATGCCCCGGACCGCTGTATACACAAGGTGATAATTGGTGCTGTTATTTTTATACAGAAAACTATACAGTAAATATGCAACCGTTTAGTAGAAGCTGCTCAGATCCAAAATGGAAAGGAGACAATTCAATGTGCTGTATAAAATTCTATGATGTACAGTTGATAATATCTGGATCTTCTGACCTAGACGGACGCACACATACAATTTATAAAAGTCCCTACGATGGTACAATAGTAAAGATAAATGATAATCTAGATCTTGACTATAATTCGCAAGGGCAAGCATTGCTTGACGATACACCAACAACCAAAACGCCAACTAGCACACCGGATATAACGATAGATCCTGACATATTGAAACTACTCGCAATACTCGCAGTCGTAGCCATAGCTATAGCTACGTGGATATTAGGCGGAAAAAATGATTAAATATATATCAATCTTGGCAATACTTCTTATTTGCGGATGCCTTGAAAGTACAACCACAATAGATGGAAAACCAGTTAACATAATAAAAGATAAAAACGGCAATCCTTATGTTATTCAATATATTGATTCAAACACTGGAAAGACTTTATATTCTAAAAATGTTAATTCGGATCCAACAATCGTAGATAAGATAGTATATAACAATCAAATACCATATGTTTATATAGTAGCATCTATTGTAATAATCATAATCATATATCTTGCATTAAGAATATGGAAATTAGGAAAAGATGAAGGTGAATAAAAGATGAAAATGAAAACAACAATGAGCATTCTGTTGCTACTCATAGTAGCCGCAGTAGCGCAAGCAGAGAACGACACGGCAAGTCCATCGAGCAGTACTGTATCAACAACAGTAACGACCATACAGGCAACTAGCGAAACGTTAAGAGAACCACCAACCACACTCAGACAACCTGAAGAAATAACAGTACCTGCAAATATGACAACTACGACAAGCAGTATTCCACCAATCCCAACATTATATACTGTTAATCAGACTGATAATGAAAGTGTCGCAAATCAAACAGAAGAGACCACAACAACCACATTAGAAGTGACAACTACTACTATAGAGATACCGACTACAACATTGCCTCCAGAACCAACTACAACCCTAGCACCAGTATGCGGCAACCTATATCAAGAAGTTGAAGAAGAATGCGATACTACGCCTAGTGCATGCGGCGCAGGCAGATGGGAATGTGCGAATTGTAAATGTGTACAACTACCAGAACCGACAACCACGACAACCACATTAGAAGAGAAATCAATTATCCAATCCATCGATGTATCAAAAATGGATTCAAACACACTGTATATAATCGGAGGATTTGCAGTATTGCTTGTAATCATAGTTTTGGTAATATGGAAGATAGGCGGTAAAGAGGACGAAGAACACAAACCGAAGCTGAACTAAATCCTCTCACCTTCTTCTTTTTCTTTTTCTATTAAATAAATCGGTGTCGAAAGATGATAAAAATAAACAGGAAACTCAAGATAAAAGGACCTCTTGACCATCCTGAAATGCGAAGACTCAAACACTGTATAGAGGCTATTCTAAATGGATATTCCTACGGAACCCTGATCATATCCAGAGGAGGTCTTGGAAAGACACGTAGTATTCGCGAGATGATAGAAAACTCCGGATTTGTAGAAGATCAAGATTGGATACATATCGCAGCCAATATCACAGACACAGAACTATATAAGATACTCTATAACAACAAGGACAAGATAATATTCTTCGACGATATAGGCAAAGCCGCCAAGACTGCCGCAGGCGTAACCATATTAAAACAAGCAACTGAGACAAAAGATGGCAAGAAACGCATAGTAAGCTGGGTTTCACCCACATACATATTAAAGGAATATCCATTGGATTTTGAATTCTCAGGAAGACTAATAATGTGCCTAAACATAAAACCAAATGAAAACGATGGCGATATTGAAGCCCTCACATCCAGATTCCTATCATGCATACTCGAACCATCAAATAAAACCATCCTTGAGATGATTCACTCAATCAGAAAAAAATTAACTGATGGAGTGATACCCGATAAAGACTTTGATCATATATTTGACTACGTCTGTATGATAAGCAACGAGAACACAGACATCAATATAAGAGCATTCAAAAATGCAATCGTGTGGTTCAAACTCAGCGAAGACTGGAAAAGATACGTAGAAGAGGATATAGGACTTAATCATGATACCAAAACGGTAATAGCAATAATTTCCGCTGGACATAAAGGTAGAGCAGCAACAGACGAATGGATGAAAGCCACCGGAAAGAAGAAATCCACCTTCTATAATATATTCGAACATCTCAGAAAAGATCACGTACTATAATGGACCCAAATGAATTCAGACAGAAATTGGATGCCAAAACCATTGAAAGAGGATCGCACCTTAAAATAAAGACAGGACACAGTGTATCGGTAGGATTCTTGGAAGGCTGGTGCCCAAAAGCAAACGTTCCGTTCATAATACTTGCAGGAACCCGCAAAATAGAACAAGGACGCAACAGCGAAGATTGGTATGACCATACATTCAGCATCCCATTCGAACGTATAATATCAGCCACCATATTGCACTAAAATGGACAGAGTTATCAAAAAACGTTGCAAGAAATGCCATGTTGATTATGAAGATAATCAAAGCAAACCGGATATATGCCAGGATTGTATTAAAAAATGAAAGAAGATACCCCACATCACTGCAGAAATTGTGATGATTTTCCGATTGTAGATATGCCAGGCGAACCAATCAAATGGATAAGGCCGTCTGGAACATTCATCTGTACTACCTGCGGAGAACATGTCTCTAAAAACCATATACCACTTCATATCTGTGAGAAAAAAATAAATGCGATGTTTATACCATTGCATTATGGAATACCAGCAGAGAATGATTGAAATGAAAGATTCTTCTACCAGAGCGAATAATGCCATTGCAGAATTAGAAAAACAATTCGGTGGAGTTCCCGAATGCAAAAACTGTCTAAACTTCGAAAGGATAATAAAAGACCCAGTCACAAAAGAAGAATATGTCAAATGCAAATCCCCTTTCAACCATCTCTCACCAAAGAAAGACGCCTACCGCTGTTATTACTTTAGCAATAAAAGCCAACGCATAAGAGACAATATAGCAGAAATGATAGAAAGAGGAGAAGAACTAGAAAGAAAATTGAGACCCACATGGGAAGACATGAACAGACCGTTCACGATATAAAATGTTCAAATGGAAACCGTTTAAATCACACGCAGGAAAGCCCCTTAGCTGGAAAATCGAATGTGATGATCTAACACAAGAAGACATCGACTGCCTAGCCGATCTGATAAGTATGACACACTCGTTCAGAAACATCGAACACCCCCCAACCAAATCAGCAAATCTAATCAACCTTGTCAGTAAATTAGCATTACGCACATCGCCCGATGGCGACTATGATTATCTTATTGTAGATGACGTTCTGACAACTGGAAAAAGCATGGAAGAAATATACAGACATCTACATACTAACCACTATAAAAAGACCAAAGGCGTAGTCATATTCGCCCGTAGCGAATGCCCTGATTGGATAACACCTATATTCCAACTCAACGAAATATTTGACTTCTAAAATGAAAAAATTCAATATTAGAATGTGGTGGACCGAAGACAACAAAGAACAACTCATGGTAGAACATACCGGTGGCTTGACTTTCGCCGACATGTGCGCCATAGAGAACTTCATAGAGAACATCGTTCACAACAAACACGACACAACAAAATTCCATAATGATCTTGTAGAGCTAAAATCCCGCTGGGAAAAAATGACTTCAATCGAAAATGAAAATAGACATTAAATTCCCCTGCGGATACGAATTTCACGCAAGTAGTAATGACTGGGAATTCTCTACATTCACAGCCCCAGTAGAATGCCCCCTTCATGGAAAGAATTGCCCCCCAAAATGAAACAACATCAATATTACTGTGGATTTTGTAAAGACGCAACGATAAACAAACAAAACTGCATATTATGCGCCCTAGGCAGAATAGCTTTTACACTTGGAAAATGATACTACAAATACTGACATATGGATATATCTTAATAGGACTTATATGGTTCTTAATAAATATGTCTGCGTGTAAATGGATGGGAAGACTGACAATCGGAGATCTGTTCTTCTCGTTGCTATCCGGAGTTGTCTGGCTACCAATGTTTATATTCTTTGGTGCACATATAATGGTGACCAAAATATCAGTTAAACTCTCAAAAGCCTTACCAGACATATGGGATGTAGAAATCTGGAGAAGAAAATGCTAGACAGATCATTTCTTGGCAGACGTCACTACCAACCAAAAAGCTCAACGTGTTGCATCTGCAAAAAACCCTTCATAGGAATAAAAAAGATACACATCAAAGGACCCAAATACGTCTATCATTGTGATAACCCCCATTGCATAAAAGCCGCCCAAGAATATGCAGATATACTTAGAGAAGATTATGGATTAAAATAAAATGCCAACTTTCAAATACCGCCCCAGAATCAGCAGAAAAGAAAAAGCAAAAAGAATAGCCCATGATCATATGCAGACACTACCAGAATATTATGCTGAGATGCGCACTCGTCGATTATATCAACACTTATTTGCAGTTATGGCAGAACGTAATATTGCCAATCCTGAACTAAATAGAATGTATGGAATGAGAATAGAAAGAAGATGAAACCCCTAAACAATAAAAGCGTTACCACAATAGAAGCAGTTGTATTTTTATTCATCGCTATAATCATAGCCGTACTATCAGTGTATTATCTATCATATTATATAAATATATAGGTGACAAAAACCAATGCCAAACTGGTGCGACAACGAACTTGTTATACAGACAACCTTGAAAGGACACCCGTCAGAAAGACGCCTCCATAAAGAAGAATTGAAACGCTTTGTTAAATTTGCCCGCGATAAAAACGTCCATGATGAAGACCTTGTAACAGACAAATTTATCCCATATCCAAAACGCTTCTATGAAAGCGACAAGAGATCCGCAAAGCATAGCGAGAAGATAAGAAAAGCTACAGAACACATAACCGATCCAAAAGAACGCGATAAAATAGTAAAAAAGATGGGAGGATGGCACCTCAAAGACGGATTCAACGACGGTGGATACGATTGGTGCCTACGCAATTGGGGAACCAAATGGGGAATATGTCATAGCAAACTCATAGATACAAACTTTGACATTGGAAAAGCACTCTATCGATTTGATTCTGCGTGGTCTCCGCCAACCCCAGTGATACATAAAATGTCGCTTATGTTTCCAAATCTTACATTCACACTCAAATATTGGGAATGTGGTTGCGCATTCAAAGGCACATATAAAGCGCAAAATGGTAATATAATTAAAGACGTAAGCTCACATTATACTGGAGGCAGAGGAGGATGATATCCGATTCACCAAAGACTAAAAATAAAAAGATAAAGGTATTTATCGACAGTAGAGAGAATGATGAGATTTTTACACTAGCCACTTCCCTCGAAACAGAATTACAATCAAAACATATAGACATAAAATTCACCAGAAAACAACTCACCTGCGGTGATGCCATATGTGGAAATATTGTATTCGAACGTAAAGAAGGAGATGATTTCGCCATCTCGATATGCGATGGACGCCTTGATTCCCAAGCAGAAAAACTCTCCCTTAACTTCAAACATATCTACTACATATTTGTTGGCGACATATATAAAGCAACCGACAAATCAAATATATCCCCCAGAGCCATAACTGGTGCACAACATCATCTCGCATATAAATATGGAATAACCCCCCTCTATGCTAAAGACAAAGAACAATATATATGGCTCCTCTATAGCATAATAAAACGCCACCAAGAAGGAAAAACATTTGACTCCTCTACCCATAAGATAATTAATTATAAACGCCCCCCCTCAGATAGATTTGTTGCAGCACTCGCAGCCACAGGAATCGGAACGGAGAAAGCCCGTATAATAGCAATCGCATGCGATCACAACATGATAAAACTCTCAACCATACCAAACAAAGAACTCTGTAAATTAGATGGTATAGGCGATAAAACCCCCAAACAAATCAAAAAGATACTCTTCAAAGAAAAATGAAATTAGAAAGCAAAAACTATAGAAATATATGGTTCTCGGCAGATTATCATATTGGACATGCCAACATAATCAAATATGCAAACCGCCCATATAAAGATGTCAAAGAGATGGATGAATCCATCATGGAAAACTTCTACAAATGTATTGGAAAGAATGATATAATTTTCTTTCTAGGAGATATAGCATTCGGTGATGATTTAGCAAGACGCACCCTCTGCCTAATGCTTAAGAAAGCAGAAGTGCACTTTATACTAGGCAACCACGACTCCAGATATTTAAAAACCATAAACTCACTAGCAACATCTGTCAACACCCTCCTAGACATAGAGATAGACGGACACCCCATAACCCTCTGCCACTATGCAATGCGCATATGGAACAAAAGCCACTTCGATGCCTATCAACTGTTCGGACACTCCCATGGATTACTTCAACCCCACGGCAAGCAATATGATGTAGGCGTAGACAACAATAAATACATGCCAATCTCGTATGAAACAGTGAAAGACATACTAAAAAATCGCCCCCACAACGAGAACTACCTTCCAGAGGATAAAAGAAGATGACACCCACCACATTCATGATATTAAGCTGGCTTATAGGAGCAACAGCGCTTTCCTTCTCATATTATCTGTATAAAAACCTAGAAAAAATACTTAAGATAGCCACCCCACTGTTCCTTTATTTGATACTGCCAATCATAATAGGAAGCTACTTCTTGATTATGACCGAAATAACCAAATTTATATAAACCCCCACAATGAAAATTATCTTCTAGAGAAGAAACAAAGATGAAAGAACCCGATGGAATATATGTTGGACTTGATGACCTCTTGAGATGGCTTGAAATGAAAAAACCCGGAACTGTTGGACACTGCTCCCCAGATGAAATATTCGACCTAGGTCAGCAGATAGCAGACGATGTAAAGAACAAAACTCTCAACAACGGCTTCGTCATATATTGCAACGATAAAAAAACCCGCATCATTTCCATCTTCAAAGACAAAGACAAGAAAGCCCCAATGTCAAAAACCCTACTTACCGAACTAGCCAAATATATAGCTGAAATAAATAAATGATTACAATGACAAAACTGACAACCCCAGACGGACTCGAACATGCAATCGTAGAAGTAGACTTTAAAGCCCCAGAAGAACCATGGCTTGAATATAAGATATCAGATGGCACACTCATCAAATTCAGATCTGTTATAGTATCGATTGGAAAATCCGACAAATACGATGAACACGGTCAACCCATATACTTCATAAACAGCCAGAACCAAATGCGCTCTTATTCACCAAAAGAACTGAGAGGAGAACCGACTAAAAAACCCCCACAGCAACCCATGATAAAACCACTCGACACCACCAACTCAAGCTATAGATAGAAATGTCATTAGATCGAACCCCAAGAAATAGCCCCCTAGACGTCAATCTGACATCCCCTGGATGACCAGAGGACGCCATTGACGTGATATCCGTGGGGAGGGGCGGTTTTCCCATTCATCGCCAAACCTGCGGTTGGGCTCTTCATGGATCTCACGTTTATATTATAGGAAGTCCTAGTTAATAAAGACATATCCTGGAAATAATAAGTTTAGGGGGGCGATATAGTGCCAACCAAAATAGATTTGAAGAAGTGTTCGGGATGTGGCGAATGCATAGATGTATGCCCAGTCAGTCCGTGTGTATATAAGATGACAATTGTAAAGGAAAAAAAGCGCCCAACAATATCACATCCAAACTCATGTATCGATTGCGGCGCATGTATAGCTGCATGCCCCGAAAGTGCCTTAAACAAAGAAGATTAAAATGTGTGAACATTGTTCAAACCCTCAATTCAGAACAGGACCCAAGAGAGACAGAAAGCTTGGTCCGAATGATCCTGAATATGATCACCGCCACGGTTACTGTTAAGTAAGCCTTATATCTCTATAAGATATATAGGTATCATAAAATTCTCCTACAGCCCTAACACAAGTCGAGTAGATAGAAAGGAAAAGTATTTAAGCTCAGACTACCTAATATATTGTATGAGTCAATGTGGTCAAAGTTGTGATGTCTATAGCAGGGTTTGTGGCTACATGAGACCGGTTAGCAGTTGGAACGACGCGAAACAAGCTGAATTCAAGGACAGGAAAACCTACCAGGTTAATTGAACTGTTTCTTTCTATTTCTTGCGAAAACTGTGTGCTAGTCTTGTGTATGTATTTTAAAATAAACATATCTTTTATTGAATGTAAAAATGATAACCCAAGTTAGAAAACGCGACGGACGTGTGGTTGATTTCAGCCGCGCAAATATAGAATCTGCAATAAGGAAGGCGGCTCGTGCGACAAACACGAATCTAGACGTAATAACTGTTTCTAATTATGTCATAAAAACCATAGAAGATAAATTTAATGATCAAGTTCCGTCTGTAGAGCAGATCCAAGACGCAGTTGAAAACACCCTTGTACATTTTGATTATTCAGATACTGCAAAAGCCTACATCCTTTATAGGCAAAAAAGATCCAATGAAAGAGAGGGTAAATATCTAATAGATGTTATATCCCTCATAGACGACTATATAGAGAAAAAAGACTGGCGTGTGAAAGAAAACGCAAATGCTTCTTATTCTGTTTCTGGTCTTACTTTTCATATAGCTGGCTCGGTCATAGCCAACTACAGCCTTAATAAATATCCTCATCATATAGGACATGCCCATAAGAATGGAGACATTCATATTCATGACCTAAGCTTAGGACTCGTTTGTGGTTATTGCGCGGGTTGGGATTTAGAAAAGCTATTCTTAGAAGGAATAAATGGAATTCCTGGAAAGATTGACTCAAACCCAGCAAATCATCTCACATCTGCAACTTGGCAGATGATAAATTTCATAGGAACCCTTCAGAATGAGTGGGCTGGTGCTCAAGCATTTAACGGCGTAGATACGTTGCTAGCCCCCTTTATAAGAAAAGATAAATTAGCATACAAACAAGTCAAGCAAGCGATGCAAGGACTTGTGTTTAATTTAAATGTTCCTAGTAGATGGTCGTGCCAAAGCCCATTTAGTAATTTTACTTTCGATTGGACAATTCCTGAAGACCGCATGGAAGATATCCCCGTTATAGGAGGTAAGCCGATGGATTTTGTTTATGGCGACCTTCAGGAAGAGTCCCTTATGATAAACAAAGCCTTCATGGAAGTAATGACAGAAGGCGATGCAAAAGGAAGGACATTCACGTTTCCAATACCGACAATAAACATAACAAAAGAATTCGACTGGAACGGACCACTTACAGATGAATTGTTCGCACTAACCGCTAAATATGGACCATATTATTTTGCAAACTTCGTTAAATCAGATTTAAATCCAAAGGATATAAGATCTATGTGCCCTTTATCCGGCAACGAAAAGATTCTAACAAAATCAACAAGAGGCAGAAACGTTGAATATTCTACTATAAAAAATGTGTATAAATCACCAAAAGAAGAATATGAGATTTTCAGTGATGGAAGATTCGTAAAAGGTAGATTCAATGAATACAAGAATCAGAGAATGATTAAGGTCTCTTTGGAGAATGGTCACACGATAAAAATTAGTGAAAACCATCTAAATTTTGTGATGAAAGATAAAGAATCGTCAGAAGAAGTAGTTAAAGGTAAAGATCTTATTATCGGAATGTATATGCCATATTCCTTGAATGTGTTTGAGGGATATGGTGGAACCCATGAAATGGGCTATTTTGTCGGAGCGTTTGCCGGTGATGGATCTATTGGAGATAATAAATCTAGTGTTATATTTTCATTGTCTATTGGTGAAAAAGAAACGGTATGCAAAAAACTGAAAGAAATAGCAGAGAAACATTTCGGAGCCAATTGCATAGTCATAGACTATGATGACACTAAATTATTAACACTTAGAATAAACTCTAGAACGGCTGTTGGTCTATGTGAAGATTTTATAGAAGGTATGAATATATACAAATGTTATAAAGCAAGAACCTTTGGTATGAGCATTGAATTCAGAAAAGGTGTCGTAGAAGGGCATCTTGACACGGATGGAGGAAATAGAAACAGAATATATACCTCATCATTGAAAATGATAGAAACATTGAATATGCTATGCGCCACTCTTGGAACTACTACTTCAATATTTAAAGATGATAGAGATAACCGTTATAGTCAAACTCCTAATTATGCTGTGTTGATATATAAATTAAATAGAAAGCAATATGGAGATATGTGGTTTAAAGATAATAATAGACTATGGATGAAAATAAAATCTATAGTAAAATGCAAATCGGAAACAGCATATTGTTTCGAAGTTGCTGATGGAACTCCTATATTCACAGTTGGCACGACAGGAATACTTACTCATAATTGTAGACTATCCTTGAATCTGAATGAACTACGCAATAAGATGGGCGGATTGTTCGGTGCCGGAAGCCAGACCGGAAGTATAGCAGTAACTACTATAAATCTTCCAAGACTTGGTTATCTTAGTAAAACAGACAATGAATTCTTTGAAAGACTTGATGTATTGCTTGATATAGCAAAAGAATCCATGGAAATAAAAAGAAAGGTTGTTTCTAGGCATCTTGAACTTGGATTGATGCCTTATACAAAAAGATATCTTGGTCACTTAAATGGACATTTCTCAACCATAGGAATAATTGGAATGAACGAATGCTTAGTCAATTATATGGATAAAGGAATATGGGATAGAGAATCATATAACTTCGGCATCGGTATAATGGATCATATAAGATCAAAACTCATAGAAATACAGAAAGAGACCGGCAATCTATATAATCTAGAGGCAACCCCTGCAGAGGGAACAACAAGGAGACTTGCCGCAATAGACAAGAAACATTATCCTGATATAATAGTTGCAAATGAACAAAAATGGAAAGAAAACAGAGCTTCTCCTTTTTATACCAATTCTATACATCTTCCTGTAGGTTATACGAATGATCTGTTTGAATCACTAGATCTTGAAGAAGAATTCCTGACCAAATTCACCGGAGGATGTGTCAAACATATCTATCTTGGTGAACGTCTGCCAAGTGCTGAATCTGCTAGAAATCTGGTGAAAAAGGTATGCTCTAATTATAAAGTGCCTTATATCAGCATAACCCCCTCCTTCAGCGTTTGCCCTCAACATGGATATATAAATGGTGTACATGATACATGCCCCAAAGAGGTATAGATTAAAATGGCAAATAAAAAAGATGAACTAATAACGGACGAGACTAGCAAAAAACTCAAGACTGCAGCAATAATTGCCCTAGGAATAGCTGGGACATATGCTTTCTATAAGATAATAAAAGTATTGACGAAGACTGAAGATACAAAAACTATTCTGTATGTTGACTTTGATGGTACGATAGCAACAGATGAGTTTCCAAATGCTGGAATACCAAAACCTCATGTTAAAGAGGCTCTCGCTGAACTCAAAAATAAATATACTATCAACATATACAGCGTCAGGACAAGCTCACAATGGGAAAAAATATTCTCTGATTTTAGACAGGAAGACCAAGTATTATTCATCAAGAAATACATGAAAAAGCATAAGTTGCCATACGATAATATAGAACTAAGAGACAAACCTAATGGGATATTCATAGGAGATGAATGCATAGAATTCAATAATAATTGGAAAGAAATAGCCAAAAGACTCATGAACGCGAAAAATGGATATAGTAAGTGATTTAGCATGGATGACAAACTGTATGGTATATCTTGCTTCTCCGGAGTGGGTGGTTTAGATGTCGCGCTTGGAAAAGAAGTCAGAACGGTTTGCTATATCGAAAACAATCCCTATTGCCAAGAGATCCTCAGAAAAAACATCAAAGATGGGTGGCTCGACCCTGCCCCAATCTGGTCTGATATACAATCCTTTAAAGGAAGACCCTGGAATGGAAAAGTGGATATCGTATTTGGAGGATTCCCATGCACCAATATCTCAGTCGCAGGCAAAGGTGAAGGTATCAAAGAAGGCAACCAAAGCGGGCTCTGGTTCGAAATGTACAGGATCATCAAAGAAGTCCGCCCAAGATATGTGTTCCTCGAAAACGTCGCTGGCATCCGCAGACGCGGTCTCCGTGAAGTCCTTGAATGCCTTTCCGAAGCAGGGTATAATGCTAAATGGACAATGCTCGGAGCTAAAGACGTTGGAGCCCCCCACAAAAGAGAAAGATGGTTCTGCCTCGCAACTCTGGTTAACTCCCCGTGCTAAGGAATGCCCAGAAAACCCAGAACAATTCGTAAACAGAAACGGCGATAGAGGAAGCCATTGTTTCGGCAATCTATCTGCACAAGTTGAATTCGGACAAAAGGGTTGGCGCACCCCTCACGCATCTGATGGAGAAGGCGGTATTATGGAGATGAGAGAGGGAACAACAGGACACTACAAATTAAGAGATCACGTCATGCCAATGAACAAGAAGTTCTGGCCAACAGTAAGATCTTCGGAATATAAAGACTGCGGCCCATTCGGAAGCAAAAGTCAACAACATAGACTTAAAAGAGGCTATTTAGATGCAACTATAAAAGAGTCCGACTGTGATAATACAGAAGGAAAGAAAAATATGCGCCTCAACCCAGATTGGGTAGAATGGTTGATGGGACTACCGTTTGGATTTACTGATACCGCAAAAGTCAAATCGGAAGAATTCATAGGCTGGGAAACCGATCCAGCCGAATTACCTCACAATCATAAAAAATTCGTATCACGCATATCAGATAGAAAAGATCTTAGGATAAACAGATTAAAATGTCTAGGCAATGCAGTCGTACCACAGCAGGCAATGCATGCATGGAATTATCTGTTCAATAAGGAGGTTTGTTTATGAAAGACTATTATGACGGAGGAAGATCGTTTTCAAGTTATATCGTTGATTGTCAATTTAAGGATAAATGCATAAGCGCAAATTCATACAAATGCCATTCATGTAGACATAATAAAGGCAAACGCGACTATTATGAACCCGAACCATATAGACCATTTCCAGTCCCGTGGATACCATCACCGAACAGACCAACGTGGGTTATAAACTATACACCCCGAACTAGAACAATGAAAACCCCATATTTCTCAGACTAAAATGAAAATCACAGTAGTAGGAAAGAAAGGATGCATAAAATGCTCCAAGATGGCATTGATACTAGAAAGTAAAGGACATAGCATAACTACCGTCTATCCGGAAAGCTCTGGTCTGATAGAAGGGATACAGATAGACCTTGTAGAAGGAATGCACTACCCTCTCTATATCGTAAATAATCTTTTAATAGATAACTTCAAAGACTTGAACCAGTTGATCACACCAATGCCAGCTCCGGTGTTTTCCCCAAGATCTGAGGAACCATAATGCCTTTGAACGCAACTCTTGAAGCCGCCAACGCTATATGTAGCGTTTTCGGCAACATCTATTTTTTTCTATATTCAATTGCTGGTGGTATAGGAACTGTAATAATAACACTCCAAGGAATTAGATGGATTGCTTCAGCAGAAGACCGCGATGTTAGAAAAGAAGCAAAGCAAGGTATAATACACGCCGTAATAGGCTTGATAATAGTAATGTTAGCTGTATGGATAGTAGAGATGGTATTCCCGCTCAATTCATGCTTTGACCAGTTCATATGAAAATAATAGACCTGTTTCATGAAATAGACAGGGAACTGATGATTCAAGAATTCACAAGATATTTCATCTTTTGCGCCATACTATGCACCGCATGCGTATATGTTGGCACCACAATGAAACTTCACGACATATACATAGAACTCATGATGTTAGCATCATGCTTCCTATCCATGTATATGGTCTTTAGCGAATAACTTTAACAAAATGAAAATTAAGAATATCGAGAAATCGAGCACGGTTGACTACCCCCCATACATAAGCGCGGTGGTATTCTTGTCGGGATGCAACTTCAGATGCCCTTTCTGCTACAACAAAGAGCTTGTAGACAACAACAGTTCTCTCCCAGACATACCAAAAGACGAAGTATTGGAATGGCTGACCACGCGTGATGGCAAGCTCGATGCAGTCGTTCTGACCGGAGGAGAGCCAACCATACATGGAGAGAAACTAATAAATTTCGCCCGCGAAATAAAAGAGCTCGGATTCAAGATAAAACTTGATACAAACGGATCAAATCCCGAGCTTATGAAACGCATGATAGATGAACAGCTTGTTGACTATATAGCCGTTGATCTGAAATCCGACAGAACAACATATAATAAAGCCTGCGGCATAGACTTCGATATGTCTAAGATGGACAAAACCGTAAGTATATTATCCACCAATGTAGTACCATATGAATTCAGAACAACCGTTGTTCCTGGAATACATGACGACACCATATTGAAGACTATGGCTCTCTATTTAAAAGACGCCCCCAAATACGCTATCCAGCAATTCAAACCCGTCAATACGCTTGACCCAACATATGAAAAGATAATACCTTTCACCGAAATAGATATGGAAAAATTCAAGAAAGACATGCAATATCTTACCGGTGTCATGGAGATGGAATTCAGAAGATGACCTTAAAGACTCTAACATTTGACAAGAGGACTATGATGTTTATCCTCTTAATGCTGGTATGGGCTGATGCTGGAATAACATACTTCGGATTGCTCAAAGTCAAAGAGAAAGATCCAACCAACTGGATGAATCACGAAGCCAGCGTATCTATAGACCCTATGATAAAAAAACTCGGACTAACCAATGGCATATTAGTCGGAGCATTCATCAATTCATTTATAATACTATTCATAGCAATACTATATCCGATTGAATTCACATATGGCTTCTTAAGCGGTATATTCTTCCTTGCATTAGTAATAAATGCCCGCCTTGTGATAGCTTTATAAACCACAATAACCTATATATAATATAAAATGACATCCCAGAAATTCAAAGTGATAGGTAGTTCGCCGTTGACAACAATGTCAATCAGCGAAGCAGAGAAAAAATATGGAGTAAAGATAGTCTCCTACGGAACTGAAAGAGCATCTTATTCTGCATTTGGTGCAAAGATGATAAAAGAAGGATATGTTATAGAAGCGTGCGGACTACCGTCCAAACTCTATACAATATTCTGCGATGCCACTGGTCATTACGAAATAGATGCCTGAAATGATACCAACTAAATGCTTTTTCACCAAAGGCGTAGGTATTCATAGAGATAAGCTAGGTTCATTTGAACTAGCGCTTAGATCGGCTGGTATAGAAAAATGCAATATGGTTCTTGTGTCTAGTATCCTTCCACCAGGATGTAAGATAATCCCTCGTGAAGAAGGAATGAAACTTCTGCAACCAGGACAGATAACATTTGTAGTGATGGCCCGTTCGGACACAAATGAACCAAATAGACTAATAACTTCTGCCATTGGACTTGCAGTACCAGCAGAAAACGGAAGTTATGGATACCTTTCTGAGCATCATTCATGCGGAGAAACTGGAAAAAGAGCAGGTGAATATGCCGAAGATCTTGCAGCCACTATGCTCGCAACCACCCTCGGTATAGAATTTGATTTCAATGCCGCTTGGAATGAAAGAGAACAAGTATATAAATCAAGTGGAAAGATAATAAAAACAAGCCATATTTCGCAGTCGGCTGAAGGTAACAAAGATGGACTTTGGACCACAACCATATCTGCGGCTGTTTTTATAATATAAATGTGAGGTAAAATATGAAAAGTATATTGGAAGAATTAGAACTGAGTGATGAAAAATTTTATGCAGAAAAAGTAATAGCATACGCAGTTATAGATGCACAGTGGGGAGATAAAAGAACCTTACATTTAGAAGATATAACTGATGAGACGGATTCAATTATTAATCTTGATCCGAAAGATAAAGTTGTAGGTATAATACCAACAGCAGATACATATATAATATATGGAATACTACCACACAACGGTTATGGATATTTGACTGAATATAAAAAGCATATGTCAAAACCAGATTTTGATAAATTATGGAATGATGCAAGTATAGCACATATAGCAACCATTGAAGCTTTAAGATCTAAAAAACCATCTACAGCTTAATTACTGTAACACAATCTATTTCTTTTTTTAATTTTATTGGTGAATGAATGAATAATGAAACCCTCATCGTAAGATCTATACCGTTGAATAAAGCCCTAGTCATCGTAGCCATTCTAGTCTGGATGGATATGGGAATGACATATTTTGCCCTTCAGCATCATATGTTAAAATATCCAGACACATGGAGACAGAAAGAATTAAGCTTCACAGTCGGACCATTACTAAACATATTAAAACTTGATATAATACCGGCTCTGATCATAGGAGGAATAATAAACACCGCAATATATATTACTGTAGTAAAGAAGATAAAAACCGAATTCGTTTATGGTATAATATTTGGTGCAATTATGCTAGCATTCCTTTCAAACGCAAGAATAGCCTTTTTGACCTAAAACAGCGAGTATTTAAACCCCCACTTCCTATATATATTACAGTAAAATGAACACGATTGAATTTATATTAAAAGTTCTGAACTACAAGGAGGAGAGAGTATCCCCTTGCTATTGCTATCAATCGTGCCAGAGTGGGCGCCAGCCCTACTCTCAATAGTCTTCTTCTGGGCCCACAACCTTGTGGCAAATGTTTCAATGTGTCGTTATACCTGTCTCCAACTGCGTTTAATGTAATGGTAGCATAGGAGCCTGTAGTTGGTTAATCGGGACAGCCGATAGCTCTTCGCGGGGGTTCGAATCCCTCAACGCAGACAGATGCGCGCGTAATGTCAATGGCTAGCATACCTGCCTTCCAAGGGCTTTGGTGAAAACACAAACAACGTCGTTCCGTTTTCATTTTTTGCCTCCGACCAGAGCCCGTAGTAAGCAGGAAGTTCGGATTCGAATTCCGGCGTGCGCATGTCTTCTGGGAGGACAAGACAATCCCAGTGGTCCGGTTGGAGGGAATCAACCCTTATGTCGTCTGAACCGTCAAGAACAGCTTCAGTGATCCGGCATCCGGAATACGATAGGGACGTAAAATTTGCGTGGCTTCGGGATTGAGTCATTCCCTAAACAATCCCAAATGCGAGGTTGGCAGAGTGGCAAATGCGACCGCCTGCAAAGCGGTTGTCCGGGGGTTCGAGTCCCTCACCTCGTTCTGTCACCAGAAAGACGCGGAAGTGAGCATCCATAAGGAGAAACGAATGGGTTACATCGAAACCAAGATGAAAGAACTCAGACCTCTGTTGAGGGCGAAAGTTCCATGAAGCATGTTTGTAGAACGATTAATCTTGTTAGTAGTTGTAGGCATCTCGATCTGTGTCTCATCTATGATGAGCATAGTGCACAGCAAAGCTGTGTCACTCCGAACCTGGACATGACAAAATAGCGCCGTAGTACAGTGGCCTAATATGCTCGGCTTTGGACCGAGTGACAGAAGTTCGAATCTTCTCGGCGCTAATAAGGACCAGTAGCTCAATGGTAGAGCACTTAGATACTTGATACGACCCTTCTTGGGCTCACGCCCAAGCGCAGTAACGAGTTACTTCCACTGCTGATGGAGAGATCCCCGTTCGAATCGGGGCTGGTCCAACGAACACATTATTATTGTGTTCTAGAAAGTAAAAATTGGAGGTGAAATATATGCCAGGAAACTTTGATAAAGGAACGCCACGCGAAATGCACGATGCTACATGCAGCGAATGCAATACAGCATGCCAAGTACCATTCAAGCCAACGGAAGGCAAACCAATCTATTGTAGAGATTGTTATGCCAAGAAAAAACCGAAGCGCTTCTAAGAGCTTTTATGTTCACTCTTGGTGAACAAAAACCTCGGAAAAACGAATGGAAACAACCGAGGGGTAATTCCCTCGGAATTATTTTTTTATAATAACACCAAATATGGACCCAATAAAACCAAATCCAGTAATGTATATCTTCGTGAATAAATCCGCCAATATGAGCCCAGGTAAATTGGCAGCTCAAGCCGCACATGCGGCAGTAAAAGCATCTGATGGAAGCACACCCCCCCTCAGAGATGCTTGGAATGAATATGGCTTCTATACAAAGCTTGTCATGGAAGCCCGCGACACAGTTCATTTGAGAGATATAGAGAAGTATCTAAATGAACGCAATATAAAATCTTGGCTGATAATCGACGAAGGTCGCACCGAGATAAAGAAACACACTCCAACCGCTCTCGGAGTCGAAATTGTAGACAAAGACACCAAAGGAGAGATATTCAAATCATTCGATCTGTACAAACCAGAGCTGACTATAACTGTCAAATGGAATGATTAAAATAAACGCGAGCGTAGTCTAGTCGGCAAAACACCACGCTTCGAACGTGGCATCGAGTGTTCAAATCTCTCCGCTCGCATAAAGCCGACTTAGCCTAGCGGTAAGGCAGTGGATTGCTAATCCATACATCCCCTCAAAAGGATGCCCCAGTTCGAATCTGGGAGTCGGCGTATGAAACAAATACAATGCCCCCATAACCCAGAAGAACTAAAAGGTCAGCCCATCGGAATGTATCATTGCCCTATCTGCGGCGATATGGTACTTGCTGGTGTTAAACATCATAAAAAACTCATCAATGCCAATGTGCGGTAATCCGGTATCCGGCTCGCCTTGAGAACATGCCAACGTGCCATAACCCGGTAGTGGGCTTGCCCGGAGAGCGAGTGCACCCCTTAAAAGGTGTTCCAAGTTCAAATCTTGGCGTTGGCGTATTTAAGTAAAGACTCCCTATATCTATTCTATGTCGCAGTTTACCGATCATACTGTAGAAAGAGACACCATGAGACATATACTAGAAGAACTCCGCGATCTCAATAAAACGATGAAGGAAATAAAAGAATGCCTCCAACAATTGACCAAACGAAATGCATAGGTTGCCGAGAATGCGCTCGCAACTGCCCAGTAGATGCTATAAAACTATTCATTGACAATAAAGCTCATCTCATGGATCCAAAAGCCTGCATCGAATGCCACCTATGTGCCATAAACTGTCCAGTAGAAGCTATAACATTCGCCCCCCCACGTATTTAAACTTAGACTTCCTATATATACTATATATAACCCCAAAATGAAAATAAAGACTCTAATAAAACCACTAGCCTTGGGGGCTACGCTGGTTACTATAACAAACTTTGTATCCCCCAAATACACTGAAATAGCCGCAGTAGGAGCCGGACTCTACATTCTATATAGCATCGTCACGTACAAGGAGGACACACCAGCAGCCATAAATATAAAATACGACAAAGCCTCCAACAAAGTAATAGCTGACATAAAAAACCCCTCAGACATCACATATGCTTTCCTAGCTCAGATAAGACTCAGAGAGATGATGAAGCAACCCCAAGAAGGTATGATGAATGGAGCCGCTATGACAGACAAAACAACCCTTATAGGAGAAAGCGACATGCCTGTTGTCATTGGTCCAAATGAAATGATGTCAATTGAATTGCCACTCATGATCCCGCAAGAAATGTATGAATCTGCAGATGGTTCACTCAATATAAAACTAACTTTCCATGATGTTCAGCAAGCCATAGAAGAGATTACCAAGAAAAAGATAGAACAAAAGATCACGCACATAGAAGATAAAATAGAACCCATAACAATCGTACCAGTTGTACCCAAAGTGGATACAACTGAAATAGCCCCCACAATTCAAACAACAATTGAACCACCAGAAGGAATACCAAGACTACCCACTCCATTAGAGGTATTGAATTCTCCGTTTCCTGAATATGAAACGTTAATATCCATCGTTCCTGAAAATCTTAACAAAGCTGAAGAACTGATAAAGAACTTTAAGGAAGAAGATGCACCAATCGTTTCCCCAAAGTCTGTTTTTATACCAATGAACGATGAACGCACCGGCAGAGGAATAGGACACAGCCAAACTATGCTACATATAATTGCCTCGATTGATAGATTAAAAAAACTCAATTTGGGCAATGATGCTATATAAGAACCCTTTATTGCAATATCGGCAACAAAGCGTTCACGGAAAACGCCGACGTGGCGGAGTGGTCTAACGCGTCCGGCTCAAGACCGGAGCTTAGTGCAAACATCGGTTCGAACCCGATCGTCGGCATAGAAGGTAAATAAAATGGATGAAACACTTGTCAACGGAATACCGCTGACCGAATATGAGAAAGATAAACCCCCACATGCATTCCACACATTTCTGTTAGGAATGATAGTATTGTTTGTTTTTATTGCAGCAGTGGCATTGTTAATCAATACAGCCTCCGAGATGAATAGCAGAGACATACAGATAAGTGGATCTGCTGGAAGTTTTAAAATACCAGGAGATGTCGGAACACTGGATGATTATATACCAACAGAAGATTGGGTGAATAATTGTAGCAATAACAATTGGACGTTTATCGCATGCACTAGAAATAAAACAGGAACTCAGTGTTATGCCGATGGAGCCCCCATACCAATAACCGGCTATGTTAAGACATCGGAAGAAAACCTCACTATAACATACTGGATGAGAAAATATCTAAATGGCACAGTGCTTGACGAATTGAAAGTATTTAAAAATGTCCCATGATAACTTTCGCTGGATAATACCCGGAAAACTAGCCGCCTCGCATTCTCCAAGCAAAAAAGATCTGAAAAAGTATTCTGCTCTTGGTATAAATACAGTTGTCTGCCTACAGACTTGGGAAGAACATGACATCTATGGCGACTATGATAAACCCTCTTATAATTCAGAGACTATAAAAGCCAATGGAATGAAGCTTTACCATATGCCAATTCCTGACGGATGCCCACCTCTAGATCCGCAATTCGACAACTTCATAAGGCTTGTAGATAAACCCGAGAATGTAGTAGTTGTTCATTGTCATGCAGGAATAGGACGCACAGGATGTATGATAGCAGCCTATCTCGGACATATCAACAAACTCAATGGAAGCGACACTCTAAAACTACTCAGAGATATTTGGCTTTGTTATATCCAGATGCCTGAACAAGAACTTGCTGTCAGAGACTATCTCGACAGAAAAAACCCACAACCGAAAGGTATTTAAACCCATACTCCCTATATATATTACGATGAACACTATGACTATACGTAACTGCTTTATTCCGGAGGGGCTCTGCCCCATACATAGTGTACTCTCTGAAGATTGGGCTTAAAGCCCGTCAATCACTTATTTCTTAAGGAAGCTTATTCCCGCGCTATGCCCATGTAGTGTAGCGGCCTATCATGTTCGATTGTCACTCGGACGACTTGGGTTCAAATCCCAACTTGGGCGTCGGGGATATGATCTAACGGCTTATGATTCTTGGTTTGGGACCAAGCTACGGGGGTTCGACTCCCTCTATCCCCAAAAGCTCCTTGAGTCTGCCGGTATGATACCCGCCTTTCGAGCGTGGAGAACCCAGTTCGATTCTGGGAAGGAGCAAACCGACAAGTATAAAAACCATGCTTACCTATATATAAACAAGGTGAAAAACCCATGAACCAAAGAAATGTAGACCCAACGAAACAACCATTCCGGTTGACGTATCAAGGAAAGGAATACACAGTGAAATACCACCACGACCAGACGCCAGGAGTCTTTGACGGAGAATTCTCAGAAAGAGAAGTCAATGGATTCACAGAAGCATATATTCAACTGGAAGATGGCAGTAAGATAACTGATGTTGCTTTCTGCGCAGCGGAAGACCAATTCGACAAGAGAAAAGGAAGGATAGTCGCCAATGCAAAGCTTCTGAATAAAATTCAGAAACTTGAAAGCGACCCAAAATGTTGTAACAAAGGGTGCTGTAATTTATAGCACCCAACGGGGATGTAGCTCCAATGGCTTAGAGCGTCCGGCTCCAGAGTCAGCGGGGATATAGATGGTGACCGGCCCAGAAGGAATGACTCCTCGGCTATGGTAAACCGGCACCTCATATTTTGATAGAGTCCTAGAAGCAAATTGATGCTTGGGACGCCGCTCGGCGAAACCGGAATGTTGAGAGTTCAAATCTCTCCGTCCCCAAAATGGAATATGATGCAAGCAATGAGATGAATGTATTTGTAAAATGCAAATACTGTGATTCTTTAGTAATACCTAAAACCTCATCAAAAATAAATTGCCCCATATGCGGAATAACAAATAAAAATGAACGAACTGATAATATTATTAATAGCACTCGCTGTGCATGAATTCGGACACTACATACATTATCTTGTACTTGGATTCAAACCAAAATTTGGATGGGTAGGAATTGGACCATGTGTAGAACCGCAAGTCAAAGACATAGCAGTTAAATATGTCCTATTGAATATAATCGTAGCAATAACATTGGGAGCAGCAGTCATCAAATACTATAATGCTTCCGATATAGCCATGTTCGCATATATAGTTGGATGTTTCATGGATATGAATAACGCCCAGATGATACTTATATACATATATAGAAAGACAATAGATTGGAACACGAACGTCAATTCCATAAAAGTCGTTATAGGCAATAAGGTCATCGCATGACAGACACAACGTCCAAGTTGGTCTAACGGCAGGACTGGAGGCTGTGGACCTCCCTGCGCGGGTTCGACTCCCGCACTTGGACCTTTAAAATGGAAAGAAACACAAACCTATGCAAAAATTTTCGTCAAAACGTTTTGCATATTGAAATATGTGATAATGAACCATATGAAGGTGTTTGTGAATTTTGTAGTAAATGGCTACCACATACAAACACAACCTCGGAATATTTAAAAAAATAAAAATGAGATGATAAAAAATGTTAATGCCAGCCCCAGAACAAAAACCCATATACGAACCAACATTGAATTTCAGTCATAAAACCTAT
>Ga0315284_10000936_pt1 | contig 40387 bp, 22 predicted proteins | sample YL17G09_16_MG_FD_203696 | JGI IMG/M metagenome (GOLD analysis project Ga0315284, IMG submission 203696) | Sediment microbial communities from Yellowstone Lake, YNP, Wyoming, USA - YL17G09_16 | ecosystem: Environmental > Aquatic > Freshwater > Lake > Sediment | place: USA: Wyoming | collected...
GCGACCATGAGCGGCGTTCGCAGATTTCGGCGACGGTCAGGCCGCGGCCGAGGTCGTCGAGAAGGTCGCGGGCGTCCCGCTGCAGTTCGAGCCGCCGGGCGCGTTTTGCCTGCGCCGAGGCAGTCTTGTCCGCCTCCGCGAGCGGGGTCGCCTGAGGGCCGCCGGAGCCGGTTTGCGGGCAAGCCTCCTTGCCGTCATTACTTACGGCGGCGCCATCGGATGGAGGCCGGGGCGTTTCGTCCGCCTCCGGTCCCTTTTGGGCCGGGGCCGCGGCCGGCGGAGGGTCGTGCATCGTGATATAGGAACTAACCTTAAACATGATATTTCCCCGTAAAAAGAGCGAGAAATGGAAACGGCGCGGCCGCGCCGCGCGCACAATACATGGTAGTAAGTATACACCAATGTGTGTGCATTGTCAAGGGGAAAATTAAATTTTTTTTCATCTTTTTGTTAAGGAGCCTTGCCTCGTTCTCCCAACAGCGGGTTTACTGCGGTAAGCGGATGTCCTTGATGTCCAGTTCAATGCGGCCGGAATACTGGCTGAAGCGCGGACGGAATGCCACATCCGTGTCGCCCTTGTGTTTGTCTAGTTCGGCGACGAGGTGTCCCTTGCCGAAGGCGATTCCCCGCAGGGTCGTCCCGGCCTGGGAGAGGAAGAAGGAGAGGTGGTTGCCCTTTGTGCCGACCTGCTGCGGGCGGCCCACGATTCGCACTCCGCTTGCCCAGAACAGCGGGTTTGGATTGCCGCGCCCGTGCGGAGCGAGCCGCCGGATTTCGCCCAGCAGCGGCTCCGAGATGTCGCAGAAGTTCATCTCCGCGTCAATGTGCAGTTTCGGGACAAGGTCCTCGTCGGTCAGTTTTTCCCTCGCGTCGCGGCAGAGGGCCAGGTTGAAACTCTCAATCTCGTCTTTAAGTATTTCGATGCCCGCCGCGAACGAGTGTCCTCCGAAGGCCAGCAATTTGTCCTCGCAGGCTGTGAGCGCCTCGTGTATGTGGTACGCCGGGATGGAGCGCGCCGAGCCGCGCCCGCGGTCGCCCTCGAGCGCGATAAGTATCGCCGGGCGGTGATATTCCTCCACGAGCCGCGCGGCCACGATGCCTATTACGCCGGGGTGCCATGATTTGTCTGAAAGGACTATGACGATGTTCTTGTCGTTCAGGTCAAGGTCCTTCAATTTCTCCACCGCGCTTTCAAATATCTCGCGCTCGATTTTCTGTCTGTTGCGGTTTTCCTTGTCCAACTCCTTCGCGATTTCCCACGCGCGCTGCGTGTTGTCCGTGGTGAGCAGTTCGACGGCCACCTGCGCCTCCTTGAGCCTTCCGGCCACGTTTATCCGCGGGCCGAGTTGGTAGGCGATGTGCCAGGTGTCGATGCGGTCATGCGGCACCGACGAGACGTCCATGAGCGCCCGAAGCCCCGGGCTTTGCGAGCGTCCGAGCATCTTCAGGCCGTGGTAAACCAGTATCCGGTTTTCGCCTATAAGCGGCACCACGTCGCTTACGCTTCCGAGCGCGACAAGGCCCAGCGCTTCGTCGAAGAACTGCCGGAACTCCGGCGAGAGTTTCGTCGTCCGGCTGAAACGCTCCGCCAAAGCCTGAATGAGTTTGAACGTTACGCCCACCGCCGCCAGTTCCCGGAAGGGATAGGTGCAGCCTTCGGACTTGGGGTTGAGTATCGCCGCGGCGGGCGGCAGGGCGCCGGAGTGTTCGTGATGGTCCAGGATTATCGTGTCAATGCCGAGTTCGCGCGCGCGGTGGAGTTCATCGACATCATTTATGCCGCAGTCCACCGTTATAAGCAGCGTTATGCCGCGCCGCGCGATGTCCTCGATGGCGTTCATGTTGAGTCCGTAGCCCTCGCTGACGCGGTTGGGGGCGAAAGGCGGCTCTATCTGGAAATGCGCCATGCGGAAAAACTGCACCAGCAGCGCCATCGATGACACGCCGTCGGCGTCGTAGTCGCCGAAGACCAGGATTTTCTCGTTGTTCTGAAGCGCGCGGAGTATGCGCTCGACCGCGGCGTCAACCTGCTTGAAATTCCGGGGGTCGTGCAAGTTGTCAAGCGAGGGGTAGAGGAATTGCCGGCCTTCCTCCGCCGACGAAATCCCTCTCACCGCAAGCAGGTGGGCCAGCAGGGGATGGATTGAGAGATTGCGGGTGAGGTCCTCGACGACATCACGCCGCGTTTCCGCCATTACCCATCGTGGTTGCATGACTTTTTCAGCCTCCGTTCGCCGAATTTACACAATTGTCTCCACGTATTCAATGCCGAAGAGCAAGCATATAGCGTCTTGTCAGAAAATCCCGCCCGCGGACCGCAGGCCGCGCGCTTCTTGCCTTTGGGATGCCCGGCCTACTTCCGGCGCGCCGTCGGTAATTTCTCGGCGGGCAGATTAAACGTTCTGCGGATATACGTGACGGCGTTTTCGAAAAAGGGGCAGCCGTCGCCCCGTTCCTTGAGGCCTTCGCGGGTCCAGCGCGGGTGGTTCTCCGGCCTGAGGTGCCGCTCCGGGTGCGGCATAAGGCCCATTATGCGGCCGGTCGGGTCGCAGATTCCGGCGATGTCGTCCGTGGACCCGTTTGGATTGCATGGGTAACCGGCTGAGCGGCCGTGTTCGTCAACGTAGCGGAGCACTATTTGGCCGTTTTCTTTAAGCCGCTGGAGGGTCTCCTCGCTGTCGACCAGAAATTTCCCCTCGCCGTGGGCCACGGGCAGGTATATAATCCCGCTCCCCTTGAGGAACTCGGATTTGTCCGATGCAATCTTCAGGTAAACCCAGCGATCCTCGTACTTGTTGGAGTCGTTCGCGCCCAGCGTTACCTGCTGGACGGCGTCCTCTGAAAAGCCGGGCAGCAGGCCGGACTTCGCCAGCACCTGAAACCCGTTGCATATTCCAAGCACAAGTTTTCCCTCCTTGACGAACGCCGTGATGTCGGCCAGCAGATTGGCGCGTATCTGGTTGCCGAGAATGCGCCCCGCGGAGAGGTCGTCACCGTATGAGAAGCCGCCGGGAATGGCGAGGATATGATAATCGTGCAGCCTGCGCTTATCTTCCAGTATGCGGTTGATGTGCACGCGCTCGGCGACCGCGCCGAAGAGTTCGAACGCGTGCTGCGTTTCAAAATCGCAGTTAATGCCCGCCGCTCTGAGAACAAGAACCTTCACCATCTGAAATGCTCCGGGAAAACAGTCTGTAAAATTACGGTATCAGGTTTGTACCAAAAAGTTCAGCGACTTGATGATGGCGTCGCGGTCAGCGGCCGCCTCATCCCAGGTTTCCTTCAATGACCAGTATTCGAATACTACGATGTCCTTTTCGCGGAAAATATAGACGCGCCGTGTTATAAATTCGACTCCGTTGGTGCTGCTCTCTACATCCACCCACCTGGCCGCATATTTCCCGACCATCACGCTGCCTTTGTCGAGGAAATTTTCGCCGAGGGCGGCGATATAGGCGTCGGGGTCGCTATCTGGCTGGCGAGGGGTCGTTCGCACCCAGACGTAAGCGTTGGTCCAAACATCGATTGCCGTGACGCGCGCGCCGAATGGCACCCCTCCCTCCGTTTGCCATCCGATGTGCGGGAGCGTTAAACACAGGCCGGTTGCTTTGTCGGTAACCAGCATCTCAAACGGGTCATATTCCGGCTGAATGAATTCGATGGACGCGATGCATTCTTCAATTTCCTTCTGCGTGTTCTTGAAAAGGTCGCCTCCGCTTCCCGCCACTATCATCAACAGCATATTTCCGTTGATTATGAGGTAGTATTGGCCCGTAACCGCTGAGACTCCCTTGCCTCTTGTCATAGTCCCGCAAAAGCAGGTGTTCTTCCCGATCTTCACTTCCTTTCCCGCGCCCACGACAAACAAGCCCTTCTTCAGGCGCTTTTTCGCCCTTGCAAAAGCGTCCTCATACTTGATGCCTTTGGGTATGCCGTAATAGCACGAAGCGGAGATGAGGGTCAGACTGTTTGCATCGGTCAGCATGAACCTGCGATCCGGCCACACCGGCACAAAGAAATACAGCGCGTTCGGACGCGTGATTTTCACGCCGCACGGCTTCATGGTTATTACGTTGCCGTTGAGAAAGGCCGGCGCTCTATAGCCGTCCCACTTCGCATCGGGATTTTTCGCCGTTTGCTCGTCTGAGCGTATTTGGGCGTATGTCCCACCGTAGAATATCTCCGCATCAAGGACGCCGTCCGCGTTGAACCGGAGGGTGGTTCCACCATCATTTGCAGATTCGAACTCATGGGCATCTTCCAGCCAAATTGGGTGGCCGTAGCGCCTTTCGCCAATCTCCATCCCCCTAACGCTGATGCCGATGAATGAGACGTCTTCCTTCGCTGCGAGGCACGTTTCACCATACAACAGGGTCAAGGTTTCATCAAAATAAACCGGTCCCGAGACGTTGAATGTTGCGGATTTCGTTTCGGTTTTCCCATTGACCGTGTTTGTCGCGGTCAGCGTCCAGCCCCCATCAACCTTTTCCACTTTCGCCGTTACAGAAAGCTTTGCAGCCGGCGTATCAAGTTGCATTGAATAGAACATCGGCGTGAAGTCCACTTTCCTCACGACGATCCGCTGGATTTGCGTACCCTTTACCGCCTTTCCATCGCTCTTGCGTTCGTAAGTGTCCACAACCTGCATCATCACGCACGGGGTTCCCCCGATTTCCGTTTCGGAGGTTGTGAGATGCATGAAACTTGCCTTCTCGCCTTCAATGAACACCCCGTACCAGTTGTCCTGGAGTACCTTGCCTTCCTTGACTTCCGGGAATGCTACGGCGTCTTCCGCCCGCGCGCTGACATGGGCGCACACCATGGCTGCAAATGCAACGACAAGCACCAGAGATATGGCGCTGATTTTCAAGAGCAACCTCCTATTCTTCCGCGAATTTCAGCGACTGAGTTATTGCGTCAACATCGGCCTTTATGCCGTCCCACGCGTCAGCCGGTCCGGCGATTGTTACGTCTATTATGTCATTTTCACGAATTATGAGAATCTCCCTGACTCTCAGTGGTTTCGCGCCCGGCTTTTCCCTGATGGAAATGGCCCAAATTTTCTTGTTCCGATAAAAGTTTCATTATCGCATGCTGAAACCGTGCTGTCCACATTTCCTACGGATTTGCACTGTCTCCCTGCTCGGGCGGGTTGCCGCCGTCCGGGGCTGGAGCAGGCTGTGGCGCGGGCGGCTGCTCGGTGTTTTCCGGCGGTGCCTGCTCTTCCGCGGGGGGAGCGGGTTCCGTCACCTTCATGGTTTCAATAATCTTGTCCATGTCCGGGACTGCGTCGTCCCAGAAAGTGGCCATGCCTGTGAACGTGAGCACAACGAACGTGTTCTGCCGGAACACATAGACCAGGCGCGTTTTGCTTGTCGGCCCTTTGCCGTCTTCGCTCTTCACGGACACTTCCGCGAGGACGGCGTCAAGGCCGGAAACCTTCATGGGTTTTAGGTCCTTTATCTCCATGTTTGGTTTCGCAAAAGAATCCTTAATTTTTTGCTGTAACGCGTCCGGCGTCATTTCGGGCTGCCTGGCCGGGCAGTTCACGGTCAAAGAGATTCCGTCCCATAAAAACCTAGCGTCCAGGAGATTGTCGCTGCCGGGAAGGAATTCCCAGCACTTGTTCGGCAGGGTCAGTTCCACGCCCAATTCCGGCGCGGTGCGGACGAGTTCCGGCGGCTTCTCATCCTTCGGCTTCTCCAGTATCTTGATCGTGGCCGCGATTTTACCGAGCCGCCATTCCGCGTTCTTTTTCCACAGCGTTTCAGGCGCGCTGAAGAATATGACAATGCCGCGCCCGTCCTTTACGGCGGCGCGATAGCGCCCCGGCATTGTTTCGGCATGCCGCATGACGGCCAGGGTTCCGGTGATGCCTTTGACTCCGTTGATTTCTGATTCCTCCGGCGCGCCCAGCCGGATATCTTGAGCGTAGTTGCGCTCTTCGAGAATCTTCGTGAATCGCTCCGCGAGGTCCGCGGCGGTTGCCTTCTCTGGGAGAGGGTCGAACGCCCATCCCATGAGCGAGCCTTCTCCAAAGCCGTCCTCGACGGAAAAAATCGGCGCATCGGATTCCATCTTGAAGAAGCACGTCTTGTCGGGCCGCTCGACTGATATGCCGAGTTTTTCAAAGGTCGCCGTGTTGCCGTTGATGAAGGGCGGAAGTTTGTAGCCGTCAATGTGGCCGGGCGTTTTGTTGTAATTCTGCTCGTCGGAGCGCTTGATGACGATCGTGCCGTCGGCGGAAACCGCTTCGACAATGTTGCCCTGAGGGTCAAGGATTAGTTTCGAGTACCCGTCTGATTGCAGCGACATTGCCTGCATGTTCTTGCCATCGACATCGACGACGGTCTTACCGACGTACTTGATTCGCTCCGATTTGAGCGATCCATCAGCAGGGGCGACGTAACGGAGTTCCAACGACGCGCCTTGCTTCATGTCGGGTAATATCATCATGGCAAAAGCAACATACCTCGTGAAGGCGGCGAAGAGGGCACCCGTGCCGGTTACGGGTTCTTCCCATGCCTCGACGTTCTCCCCGACTTTCTTGTAGTACTTGAGGACGCGGCCCCTGTCATTGGCCTCAAGGCTTACGAAGCCGTAGCGCTCCCAGCCGTCGTGCTTTTCTGTTGCCTCCGCGCAAATGATTTGCTGCGTGTGACGGGCGATAATCGCGCGCGAGGTAATGGAAACGGTCGCCTTGTTTTCTCCTTCACCGGCGGTTAGTTCCGTTTGCTCTTCTATCAGCCAAGTTTGGCTGGAGATCAAGGTCGGCTCTCCGATAGTCAGTTTCGTGTAGCCGACCTTCGTTCCTTCTATATATATTTCAAGGAACTGACCGCGCACGTTGAGGAGTTCTCCGGTGGCGGTGAACTGAGGCGGGGCGGGCTTCTCTGCGCCTTCGGCGAAAGCGCGGGCTGCTGGAACAAGAAACACCGCCGCGGCAAGAAACGCGAAAATGGATTTGCGCCGGAACATGGTTATCTCCTGACGGTCAGCCGATGGTCTCATGAAAACCCGAATACGGAATTATAGCACTCGTATGTTTTCCGTACCACAACAAAAGGCCCCGCCTTTTTGACGGGGCCTGTGTGTTCGGTCATGCGTGCGCCGCGCCATTTAACGTTTCCGGCTTGCCTTCCTTGCGGGTTTTGCCTTTTTCGCCTTTTTCGGGGCGGTCTTGCGCTCTTCAACGACCGCCTGCGCCGCGGCAAGCCGCGCTATCGGCACGCGGTAGGGGGAGCAACTCACGTAGTCCATACCGACGCGGTGGCAGAATTTCACGCTTGCGGGGTCGCCGCCGTGCTCGCCGCAGATGCCCACTTCGAGTTTCGGTCGCGCCGCGCGGCCTTTCTCAATGCCCATGCGGATCAACTGCCCGACGCCTTCCTGGTCGATGCTCTGGAACGGGTCGACCGGCAGGATTCCCTTCTCAAGATATTCCGGCAGGAATGAGCCGATGTCGTCGCGGCTGTAGCCGAACGTCATCTGCGTCAGGTCGTTCGTGCCGAAGGAAAAGAATTCCGCCTCGGTGGCGATCTTGTCCGCGACGAGCGCCGCGCGCGGCAACTCTATCATCGTGCCGACCATGTATTCCAGTTTCATGCCTTTTTCTCTGAGCACCGCCTTGCAGGATTCGACGATGTGCCGCTTCGCCTCGCGCATCTCGGCGAGAGTGCCGGTAAGCGGGACCATTATCTCAGGCATGACTTTTATGCCGGCCTTCTTTGCCTCGCAGGCGGCCTCCATGATGGCGCGAGCCTGCATTTTGTTTATCTCGGGATACGTGATGCCCAGCCTGCATCCGCGGTGGCCGAGCATCGGGTTGAGTTCGTGCAGATTGTTGACCTTCTGCTTGATGACATCGACGCTCACGCCGAGCGACTCCGCCACTTCGCGCTGCGCGCCTTCTTCCTGCGGCAGGAATTCGTGGAGCGGCGGGTCCAGCAGGCGTATTGTGACCGGGCAGCCGTCCATCGCCTTGAAGATGCCTAGGAAATCAGCGCGTTGCATGGGGAGGATTTTGGCAAGCGCCTTTTCGCGCTCCTCAAGGGTCGCCGCGATAATCATCTCGCGCATGGCCGTGATGCGGTCCGGTGCGAAGAACATGTGCTCCGTCCTGCACAGCCCAATTCCCTCCGCCGCAAAACGCTTCCGTGCGACTTCCGCGTCGTGAATCGTGTCGGCGTTGGTGCGGACCTTCAGGCGGCGGATGCCATCAACCCATTTCATCAGGGTGTCGTACTGTGTGATGTTCGTGGCTTCCATGGTTTCCACCTTGCCCAGCATCACTTCGCCGCTGCCGCCGTCAACGGAGATGAAGTCGCCCTGTTTCACAACAACGCCGCCCTTGGCGGTGAACTGCCTTTTCGTGTAATCGACCTCGATGTCGCCGCATCCGACCACGCAGCAGCGGCCCATGCCCCGCGCAACGAGCGCCGCGTGGCTGGCCTTGCCGCCGGTGGAGGTCAAGATGCCTTGCGCGACGTGCATGCCGCCGACATCCTCTGGCGATGTTTCCTGGCGGACGAGTATGACCTTTTTCCCTTCCTTCGCCCACGCCTCGGCATCGTCGGCGCTGAAAACCACCTGGCCGACCGCCGCGCCGGGCGAGGCGTTGATGCCTTTCGCGATGACCTTGCGCTTCGCGCCGGGCTTAAATGTCGGATGAAGAAGGTTGTCAAGGTCTCCGGGCTTCACGCGCATGACGGCCTCTTCGCGGCTGATCATCTTTTCGTTGACCATGTCCACCGCGATTATCACCGCGGCGCTGGGGGTGCGCTTGCCATTGCGAGTCTGGAGGATGAAGAGGCGTCCTTCCTGTATGGTGAACTCGACATCCTGCACGTCACGGTAGTGCTTCTCAAGACCATTGAGGATTTTTTCAATTTGGGCGTAAATCTCTGGCATTTTGGTGGCGAGGTCGGCGATATGCTTGGGGGTGCGGATGCCGGCGACAACGTCCTCGCCCTGCGCGTTCATCAGGTAGTCGCCGTAAATTTCGCGCGCGCCGGTAATCGGGTTGCGCGTGAAGAGCACGCCGGTGCCGCTGTCGGCGCCCATGTTGCCGAAGACCATCGCCTGCACGGATACCGCCGTGCCGAGGAGCCCTGTGATGTTGTTTATCTTGCGGTAGGTGATGGCGCGCTTGTTGTTCCACGACGCGAAGACCGCCTTGACTGAGCGGATAAGTTGCTCCTTCGGGTCGGACGGGAAGTTGCGCCCGGTTTTCTCCTTCACCAGCGTCAGGTATCGCCGGACGAGATTGCGCAGGTCGTCTTGCTTGAGGTCCGTGTCGAAATTCGCGCCGACTTCCTTCTTCACCGTGGACAGTTCATGCTCGAAGTCATGGTGCTCCATGCCAAGCACGACGTTGCTGAACATCTGGATGAAGCGGCGATACGCGTCCCAAGCGAAACGCGGGTTGTTCGTCTTTTTCGCAAGTCCCTCGACGACTTTCTCACTGAGGCCGAGGTTGAGCACGGTGTCCATCATTCCGGGCATGCTGACGGCCGCGCCGCTGCGCACTGAGAGCAGGAGCGGCTTTTCCGCATCGCCCAGGCGCGCGGTCATCTCCCTTTCAATTTTCGCGACATAGGCGTCCATTTCCTTTTCAAGGCCAGCCGGAAGTTTCCGGTTGTTCTTGTAATACACGTCGCACATCTCGGCGCTGATTGTGAATCCCGGCGGGACTGGCAGTCCCAGGTTTGTCATCTCGGCGAGGTTTGCGCCCTTGCCGCCGAGGATTTCCTTCATCGCGGCGTTGCCTTCTGATTTCCCGCCGCCGAAATAGTAACAGCACTTTTTCATTGAACGCTCCCAGCATGGTGGAATCGGGATAATCCTGGCTGCATGTCAGTGGAACGGATTCCGCGCATGCGTGACAACAAGTAACTTCGCCGCGAATTTTGTCGGGGCAGTCCCCGTGTGCGCGAAAGCAAATAACGCCTGCGCACGGTTGCCTGTTGCGGGAAAGGCTGCGCTTTCGCGGCGTGAAAAGCCGGGATAATAGCCCATCATCAGCCTTTTGTCAATGTGATTATCGGCATGGCACAGTCCTTTTGCTCGCGAAATTCCAGCCGTTGCGAGGCTGGAGAGGATTTCCGAGCCTGCGAGTATGACTATCGCCGGTCCCGCGGCGCATTGGACGGCCGCGGGTTTCAAAGGCCGTTCTTGACTTGTTGCGCGCTTCGTGATTTAATGAGTTTTTGGCGGATTCGTGTTACCAAAAAATGATTGGCGTGGAATGTGAAAACAGAAGTAATCAAACTAGACCCCGAGAATTATAAACTGAGCGACCTTGAGCGTCCCGCAAAAACTCTGGCGCAGGGCGGGATTGTCGCTTTCCCGACGGAAACGGTCTATGGCCTTGGCGCGGACGCGCACAACCCTGACGCGGTTCAGAGGCTTTGCACGGTGAAGAACCGGCCGCGCGAAAAGCCGCTGAGCATACACATCGCTTATGCGGGCGAGGTTTACCGCTACGTGGAGGAGATTCCTCCGTTGGCACGGCGGCTGATGGAGAAATTCTGGCCGGGCCCGCTGACGATAGTGTTTCCCGGTAACGCAGGCGCGGGAGTTGGAATAAGATTTCCCGCCAACAAACTGGCGCAGGATTTGATACGGCTGGCGGAAGTGCCGGTCGTTGCGCCGAGCGCGAATTTTGCGGGGTATCCTCCTCCTGAAAGCGCCGACCAGGTCATTCAGGCGTTTGACGGGAAGATAGATTACATCATCGACGGCGGGCCGACGCCGCTGAAGCAGGCCAGCACCGTCGTGCGCGTTACCCGCACGGGCTGGGAGTTGCTGCGCGAGGGCATCATCACGCGCGAGATGATCAAGGCCCTCGAGGGCGAGACGATTCTTTTCATCTGTACCGGGAACTCCTGCCGCAGCCCGATGGCCGAGGCGCTTTACAAGAAAGTGCTGGCCGAGAAATTGGGCGTGAAGGTTGAGGAACTCGAGGGAAAAGGCTACCGCGTCATGTCGGCGGGGACCGCGGCGGTGCTCGGCGGCAGGGCGAGCAGCGCGGCGGTTGAAGTGATGGGGGAGTACGGCAGCGACATATCCAACCACCGCGCCCAGCCGGTGAAGACGGCCCTCGTCGAGCAGAGCGACCGCATTTACGTGATGGCATCTCTGCACAAGAAGATCCTGGTGGACTGGATGCCCAGCCTCGAGCGGAAAATATTCCTGCTCGACCCCGAAGGGCGCGACATAGAAGACCCCATCGGCGGGTCGCTTGACCAGTACAAGCAATGCGCCGAGAAGATTTACAGATGCATAAAGAAAGTGATGGAGGTGTCATGAAGATCGCCATTGCATCGGATCACGCCGGCTACAGCGAAAAGGAGGAAGTGAAAAAACTCCTCCAGAGCCTCGGCAACGAGGTAATCGACTGCGGCACCGGCAGCGGCGAATCCGTGGACTACCCGGATTTCGCCGCGAAGGCCGCGGAGAAGGTCTCCAAGGGAGAGTGCGACCTCTCCGTGATGCTTTGCGGCACGGGCATCGGCATGGCCATGACCGCCAACAAGTTCCGCGGAGTCCGCGCGGCGGTATGCTACAGCGAGTTTTCCACGGAGATGGCGCGGCGGCACAACAACGCCAATGTAATCTGCCTCGGCGCCAGGTCGTTGAGCATGGACCAGATACGAAGGTATGTGGACATATTCCTCAAGACGCCGTTTGAGGGCGGCCGCCACCTGCGCCGCATCAACAAGATCCACGACTGCGAATCCAAATGAAACCGCCATCGAGGAATATCATTATCGGGCTGGTTATAGGCGTAGTTGTGGCGGGCGCGGCGCTCATCCTCGCGCTTCATTTCAATGTGTTTCACTCCATCAGCCGGTCGCAGACCGACGAAAGGCTTGAGAAGGCCAGAATCCCGCTTGACCAGGCGACCGCCTTCGAGGACGAGGCGCAAAAACTTGCCGCCGATGGCAAGTCCGCGGAGGCGGAAGATTTGAGGAACAAGGCGAAGGAAAAATACGACGAAGCGGCCCGCCTGTTCCAGGCGATTTATGACGACACAAAAGCGGACATGAGCATTCGCCTGACCGCCGCGTATCACGTCGGCCTCATCAAGTACGCGCGCGGCTCGGCGGACGACAGGACCAGCGGCGCCGCGCTTCTTAAAATAGTCATGGAGGAAAGCACCGACCCCATCGAGCGTTTTGAAGCATGCCGCGTTGTGGCGTCATGGTATTGGGACCACGGGGACACTACCAGCGTTCTCGGCGTCTTCGCGAACATCCTTGACGACGCGGACATGCGCGCGCGCCTCACCGACCTCCTTTATTCAATCGAAAACAGCCCTGACGGTCAAACCGACATTGAGTTCTTCGCCGCGCATCCTGAATTCGGCCTTGCGTCCGCGGACCTGACGACGGCGCAGTTTACCGAGAGAGACGAGACATACTGGGGCCGGATGCACTTCTATCACACCGTCGCTGAAAAAATAACGGCCGGCAGGACCGGCGCGGACGCGGTATCGGCGCTTTTCGAGTGGTGCCGCCGTAACGTCGTAACGCTGGCGGAAGACGAAGAGCGCGATATCCCCACGCCGCCTTACCAGCGGATACTCGCGGCTCACGGCACCGCGGACGAAAGGGCCTGGGTCTTTTGCGCGCTCATAGAGGCCTTGTGGAAATACCGCAAGGACCAGGAACTTTATGACTACGACGTAATGGTCATCAAAGTGGGAGAAAGCACGCTGGTCTCCGTCGGATACGGCGATGAGATATCTCTTTATGATATGGACATGTGCATCTTGGTTTACGGGCAAGACGGCGCGACGCCGGCGAGCCTGGCGGACGTCCGCGGACAGGATGACTTCCCGCTCAATACCGGCCTGAGCGGCGTGCCGTATCCGTACAAATCCGGCGACATACGCAACGGCTATTACTTTGCGCCGTTCGATCCCCGTTCCGCCGCCTTCAAGCAGGCGTTGGTGCTGCCCAATCCGTTCGTCCCGGAACCGCTTCTGCACCGCACGACAGGCCGCTACCGCCCGCTTTACGAAAGCGCGGTAGGCAAGACGGAAAACGCCGCGCGCGGATATTTCTCCCGAAAAGTCCAGGAGTTTGACTATCCTTACAACGATCCCGACGGCGGCGTCCTGCAGTTGTGGGATGTGCCGTTCGAGGAATACCAGTTCGCCAGACTGCAAAGCATCCGGAGGTCCGCGGCAAGCGCGCCGGAAATAATGGCGCTGGACGACCAGAAGCGAAAAAGGCTCGACGACTACATCCGCGTTTACGATGCCACGGACAATTGCCTCAGGCCGCTGCTTGACGGCAGAGAATTTCAGTTCATGGGCAGTTTCCCACGCTCCGCGGATTGGTTCGAGAACGAAATACTGGCTCATCCCGAGAAAGCCGGTAATTCCGATGTGCTCGAGGATGCGTCATATTACAGATGCCTGGCCTTGTTTGACGACGCGGTTTCCCCCGCGGAAGAGGAAGAAGCGGCTCCCGATGCCGCCGCGAAAGCGGAAGAGCAAGAGGATTTGAAAGACGCCGAGGCCGCGATGACGCAATATCTCACGGAGTTCGCCGGAGGCCGGTGGACGGACAGCGTCCGTTTTCACCTCGGCATGGTTTACGAGCGGATGGGGCGAAACGCGGACGCGCGGACGCGGTACGAACAGGTGAAGGGCAGCCTGAAATTCCCCGCAAAAGCAAGAGCGGCGCGCCTTCCCTCGACATCGCCCTGACGCCTCGACGCTCGCCTGCCTCCAGCGGCCTCACTGGCTCTGGCGCTTTCTCTTTTGCAGTTCTTTTTGCTCTTCGCCCGTTTTGGAGAAATTCGCCTTGACCATGTCAAACCTGTCCTGGCGAATGTCCTCGCCGCTGCGTATCTCTCCGATTGCCCTCTGGAACAATTCCATTTTGTTCTTGTCAAACTGCTCGAGCGACGGATACAGTATCGGCTTGTCCTCCGCCAGTTTCAGGACGTAATAGAACACCGTGGCCGTGTCGATTGTCTTGGGCATGTCTTTCGGGTCCGCAATTCTTGCGACCACGGCGGACTTTGAGCCGTCCGCCGGCAGGTCGAAAGCCGCCTTTATGAACGCGGTCCGGTCGTCATCCGAGATGTCCTTGATCGTCGGGGTTGACTGGTCGAAATACGGCGAGGGCTTTACGAAGTCGGGGATCGACTCGATGGGTTTCTCGCCTTCGGCCAGATGCTCGTTGCGGTATTTCACTTCATCCGCTTCAAGGTTCCTCGCGTCCTTGTCAAAGTCGAAGATGGAGTTGCCCGCGATGGCCATCTCGTCCGCCTGCATGTGAACGTACAGTTGCCTGTATGCCTCTTCCTTGACTTTCTCTTCGAAACAATCCTTTTTCACATCGTTCTTCTTTTCTTCGGTCAGCGTCGCGAAAGCCGGTCTCTGGCCTTCTTCCGCTTCGAGGACGCGGATCACGAACCTGAAGTTTTCGTCGGAGGGCGTGAGAAATCCTGAAATCTCGCCGGCGCAAATCTTCCGGTCCGCATAGGGCGTGAATTCCCGCTTCGCAAAATGATAGTGCTTGACGTCTCTGACGAAAAGGTCCTCCGGCACGCGCGCGAGGTCCTTGCCTCCTATGCGCGGGACCTTGTCTGCGTCATCCTTCGAGAACGGTCCGACCGCGGGGACATACTCCACAATGCCCGGATAACGGTCCGCGAAAACCTTGAGGTCCGCGGCGCCTTCGCGCTTGCGCGCTTCGGCAAGCGACGCCTTGAAGAAGCCGCCCAGTTTTTCAAGGAAGTTGCCCATCGACACGTCCTTGAAGACCGCTCCCGCGATGTCGCGCGTTTTTATGCTGTCCGCGTCCTTGAGGCAATCCTCCAGTTGCTTGTATAACTCGTCGAGGCTTTTCAGGCGCGCTTCGTCCTCGATTCCCTGTTTAATCATGTCATCTTTGATCTTCACGTAATCGGCCGGCAGGTACTGCGTCTCTTGTTCTTCCGCCGGCGGCGCGGGCGCTGTCTCAGCGGGCTTCGGACTCTCCGCGGGGGCGGTGGGCTGCGCCGAAGCGGGTTCGGCGGCCGGGGGTGCCGGAGAAGGCTCGGCGGCGGGCGGCGTCGTGTTGTCCGCTATGGGGTTGCCTGTGCCGGCCGGCGGCTCCGTAGGAGCGGGTTCGGGCGCCGGTGGCGTCGGCTCGACCGGCTTCCGGTACAACTTGTCCTTGTTCTTATTGTAGAAATCATCCATCTCCGCGTAGCTGACGCGGGCCATCTTCAACTGGATGTCCGGTTCGATTTCGCTCCTGTTGACAACGCCTTTGGCCTCCATCTCCGCCGTCAACTTTGCGAGGTCGATGTACAGGTAGTCGCCGCTGACCTTGCGGCCCGGAACATACTTCGGCGAGTTGTTATAGTACTCTTCTAGAGTCTTATCGTCCGGCTTGTCTTCGCCCCGCTTTGCCGCTTCGGCCTGCGCCGCGTCCATGTAACTGAGAATGCCGGCCTTGAAGTATTCGACGCGCCGCTGCTCGGCGCTCTGGCGGTATTCCTCGGCGATTTTGAGCGGGCTTACGGGCAGAGTGCCGGGAAGAAAGCGGCCCACGTACATTTCGTCGACCTGTTCGATCATGAGCCTTTCCTTCAGGAACTGCCTGTATGTCGGCTCCGTCAGTCCGGATTGACTCAGCCACGTCGCGAACCGGACGGGGTTGAATGCCCTCTGCTGGCCCAGAGGGTCGGTGCTCATAAACATCGGGTTGGTCTGCACCAACTCATCGACGCGCTTGTCTGAAACCAGCATCCCCATCTTCTCCGCTTCCTTGCAACGGCAGTAGAAATTATCCATGTATTCGGCCAGGACCTTGTCCAGCCTGTTGTCCCTGATTCCTTCCATCAAAGGTCTTGACGGCATGTATGGGAAGGCGCGCTGGAAGTAAGCCTGATAGGCATCGGCGCTGGTTAGACCGTATGGTCCGTACACCATCATGAACCGGTATACGTAATCGTTGCTCTCGGCGGAGACCGCTCCCCGCCATCTCTCGACAAAGGATTCGTATTCGTCGGTGTTCACTTCTTTGCCGAACACCTTGACCTTGAAGTCGCTGGAGGAACTCACGATTCCCAGAAATTTCCCGATTTTGGGGAAGAGGGCGAAGAATTCGTCGCCCCTGGAGGACAGGCCCGTGACCAGGAAAAGCACCGCCAGCACGGCCATCAACCACACCGCAAACTTTTTGAATCGCTCACTGTGCCAGTCAATCATCCGATGATCCTCATGTTATTATGAAGCCCGCTTTCAGGAATATGGCAAACCGCCGGACGCGCCATTATACAGTACGGCGGCTCCATTTCAATAGTCTTTTCCGCTCTACCGCATGAACTATAATCAGCATCCAGCCGGATGACGTGCTGGTATGTGCTATAAAGAATGCTTCCAAACTTTTGCGTCCACGGCTGGCATAACTTTACATTTCATAAGTTATGAAAGCACTCCCCAGCCAGCCTTTTTCTTCTTAACTAGAACCCGTAGTTTCTTGGCTTGAGCGTGCCTGCGGCACGCGCGGCGGACGCGCCTTGCGCGCTTTTCAACCCCCGTTTCCTCAAGTCTCAGGCCTCATTTCCTCGTTGCGACGTGCTAATATGTGCTTTTTCGCCCGGTTGGGCGGGGGTTCGACGGCCCAAAGTCAGTCCAAATCCCCACAAAATCACAGGAAATCCCAAAATCCCGACACATTATATGCAGGTCCGTGCAGGGCCATGTTGATAAATTGTTAATAACCGCGAGGCGCGAAGGAAAAAACAACGAGCAAAAAGACAAGGGCGGGAATCATGATGATGCCCGCCCTGATTGTTGTGATGCGAGGAAATTCAGGGATTTCCGCCGGATGCCGGAGGATTCGTTCGCTCTGATGGCGGACAGTACTTGCCGGTTTCAATTTCCTTGATTGCGGCTTCAAGATGAGCCCTAACTTGAGTACTAAGTTCTTTGTTTTCTAGTTTCATCTTGAGGTATGCGAGGGTGAGATCCTTGCCGAGAATTTCCATCGGAACTGCCTTGAGTGCTTCATGTAGAAACACCCGCCGAAATTTGACACCACGGTCCTCTTTTTCTGGCAATGCATCTAGCGACGCAATAATCTGTGCAATGGAAGGCTCCAGTGTGACTATACCTATCTTAATCAACGCGTCCATTGCTTGCCTATCTTCCAGTGGGCCTCTTAATGGCCCTGCATCATATCCTTCACCAAGATAGCGAAAGTCCAAATGTGCGACTAGCAAAGGAATTGCTTCGGTTGTTCTGCTTGCCCCTGCCAGTTTGCAGAATGCCGCAGTCGCCGGGAGTTCCTTGTCCCAGTTCTTGGTGAAGTATTCGGTGAAGGCGGCAAGGTCTTCGTTTTGCCGCTTGGTCCATCCCTCCATTGTGGCAATCTGCTCCTTGGGGGATTGGTCGCCGAACTGTTTTTGTTCTTCACCGCCGAATACCCCGCCCAAGAAGAGGTAGAAAATTGGGACGAGCGACAGTGTTAAGACAGTTATCCTAGTCATAATACACCTCCTAGATATGGATGTAAGTGCGAACCGTGTGTGTCAGGGTGCTTGTACTTCAAAAGCCTCTGCTTTAACGGTAGCCTCAGTCTGACCTGTGTCTGGATTCGTGATGACTATATCATACTTGCCAACCTCCTTGCCATTCAGATCAAAATCACAGGTAAGGCTTTTGCCATCAATGGCCGGAGTAACATTGGTCCCGGTAATTATGATGGTACCCTTCTTGAGTACAACTACGCATCCTGGGTCAAGGCTGGCACCCGAGACCGTCACATTTACAGCCGCATTGTTTTTCCCGCTTGCCGGAGCAACACCTTGAATCTCAACGGGCTTGAGATCTGCGGTCATAATACAATGACTGCCAAACGCAATCGTGTTGTCGCCCGCGACAGTGTTTTCTTGTACCCAATCATCTGCGTGAGGTCCGTTGAATTTGCCGCTTACCGCGCAATACCATTTAGCTACTTCCGAACAGCGTACTTCGACGGCTCCGATCTTATAAACAGCAAATTGTTTCGTATTATACCTTGATCTCACTACTGTGCCGACAGGAGCCATCTGCCAAAAGACACCGGGACAATCTGTATCGTAAATCTGACCTGTTGATGTTCCGGATTGCGGATCATCGTCGCGTATGATGGCGTTGGAACGGTCGTTACCGGGCGGAATTGTGGCGCGGAATTGTTTAGCGGAACCGCTATAAGATTTGTCGACGTACGTTCGATTCGCACAGTCTCGATCAAGAATAATACTCTCGGTAAAATCGGAAGGTGTCACCTGTCCTTTCAGTTCAATGCTGATACCAAATCTATCGGCAATATCCACCCATATGCCTAACTCTACAATGTCCAAGTTGTCTCTAAGCCAATCGTGTGCCCCATTATCATCTTGAGGAGAGGTTTCACCATTGGTCTTCGCAGTTATCGTTACCCACAGAACTGTGAACTTGATTGTGTCACTCGCCCCGCCTCCCTGGAGGGTCAAGACTTCATCGCGCATATTGTCGCTAGGCGTAATCCCTTGGACATAGTACTTCTGCCCGCCTGCCGGAATGTCACCATTTCTTATTGTGATTGTGCCGTTCGTGAAGTTAATCTTGTTGCCCTGCGTGGCTGCGTCGTATAAGTCGAGGTGATTACTATTCTCAGCCAAAGTCAATTGAAAATCGTCGTTGGCATTATCCACCTTCTTGACGATGATTTCCTTCCTAGGCGCATTATTGTTGTCATAGTTGCGGACTGTGACAGGTCCTGGATTTTCCTCCTTTGCCTCGTCAGCGTCATTTTCCCATCCTTCGACATCCATATCAATGTGCGGCGGGGGCGGGGACGGATTTGGCGTTCCGCCTTGTTCGCCTTGGACGAGATGAATCTCGATTTCACCACTGCTCTCCGTGACGTAGTACCAGGCCACGCCTATCGGATTTATATTGCCCGGCGGACAGCCGCTCACCACGGCGTCCAGACAACCGAGGCTACCGCCAAAGCCTGCGTTGCCGGTTAGCGACAATGGCCCGCTAGCGTCCACAGGCCAATCCGGGAACCCGCCATGCACCCACTTGGGGTCCCAGTATTCCAGAAAGGAACCGCTTGCGGAGTAGCCCTGGTAGTCGTAATACAGGTCCCCGACACCATCGGAGCGGCTGTACGGCATGACCGTAAGGACTCCCGTGTCCCAGCCGAGCGTCGTTACGAAAAAAGGCAGGTGCCAATGGGTTGACGGCGGGGGCGGAGGGAAGAATTGCATATTTTGCCGCACGATTCCGTGCTCATCGACGCCGGTAATATCCGGGTCAATCACGCCGACGTAAGAGCCTAGTTGACTCAAATCCGAATAAACGTTCCCCGTCGCATACGCATCCACCCCGTGAAATATTATCAGCATCCAGCCGGTAAAGTTACCAGAGGGTAAATTTTCAAAGAGCGTGCGCTGTTTTACATTTCATAAGTTATAAAAAGATGGAGGAGCACCAATCCTCGCTACTCAAGGGTCTCACCCCGATCATATCGGGGCCTCATTTCCTCAAGGCTGCGTTCCGCCGCCGGATGCCGGAGGATGCGTGCCGCCTTCAGCAGGTGGGGCCGGTTCTCCATTGGCTGGAGGGGCGGGCTTTTCTTCAGGGGCGGCCTGCCTTGGCGCAACTTTCTTAAGAATCATTTCACGCGCTCTGTTGTAATCATACATCTCATTTGGAAGGTCAGGCGCGGGGGTTACCTCGTGTTTTTCCACAGTTGCGGCAATTTTCTTGGCAAGATCTGGATTCGCTTCGCCATCAAACCCTTCGACGGTGTATTCCAGTGGCCATATCCATACATTAGCGTCCCGAACATCTTTGGTCGGAACTAGTTTCTCAAGTAAATAGTTTATTACTTGGTTATTTTCCTCTTGGCCACGCCAAACTGTGCGTAATATGATTGCCCCCCAAGTCGCGTCATCCCGCTTGCCGGCATTGATACCGTTTGTAATGATCTCGTACTTGCTCTGAAACGCTAAGTCTGAAAAACCGACCGTTCGGTACGCAACACCCTTTAGTTCCTGCGATGCGTTTTTATCTAGGATTACCATGACTGCCAATGGCACTCGGTCTTCCTTCCTGTCCTTTGTGCTTTCAAGCCATTCATAGGCCTGAACGAAGTCCAAGCCCTTTGGATGCAGACGAGAAATGTCCAAGCTGCCGTCCTGCTTCCTGTGGTAGACCACCAGACAGTTGTCGCATTTGCCGGCGTCAATATACGGCAACAACACATTACCCAGCGGCAAGAACTCCGCCGGCCCAGAAAATGGCCAGTATATGGAGCATTCAAATTCAACCTTCTTGTTCTGGTCGGAACCGGCAATAAACCGTTTCACATCGCCTGTGCATCTTAACTGCCAGGTCTCCAGCCTTTCATTGTGATCTAAGACGGTAATCTTAAGGTCTACGAGCGCCACAATTGCGTCGTCCGCAAGGTTGACCTCGATTGCCCGCCAGACTGGCGGTATCTGTAAGGGTGGCTTTGAGTTTTTGCCCACCAACACAGCCGGAAACACAGAAACCGCAAGAAGCGCCGTAAGGAAAACAACACATGAAATCTTTCGCAGCAATCGCATAATCGCTCTCCCTAAGAATACTACGCGGGTTGGTTATTTTGATCCCATGCGGCTATTCACTTCCCGCGCTAACAGGGGCCACACTGTTGTCATATGCGCCGTTTTATTTTCATCCGCGTCGGGGTCGTCAATCTGCGCACAACACGGGTTGCCTTTCGTTACAGGCTCCTCTTGGTTGATGTCCACTGTTGCATTATACCGCAGTGACCATTCCACGCACTTGAGACGCTTCGCGGCGCCCCAGTTCCACTTGTCATCGACATTAGTATAAGCTACAACAATCCACGTCTTGAAATGACAAATGTGTCGCAAGGCTATTAGATTGCCAGTATGTATCACGCCGTCTTGCACCCAAGTTTTGTGATACTTTGACCACTCCCCCCAGCCGGGCGAGTCATTGCATCCACCCAGTTCCGTGACTGCGCCTTCCTCTGTGAAGGGAACGGGCATCAGGTAGAGCGGTGGTTTTTCCCAATCCGGCCCCTGTTGAGACGGTGCAACGTCTAAAATGGGGTAATATGGGAAAACCAGTGTAACCGTCTTTTTGACACCATTAGCATCTTCATAGTCTGCTTCCCACGTGTCTTCCACTACGTTTTGGATGAAACCAACAATAAACTTTTTTGCCATGTCGTTTTTTTGTTCCTGTGTCAAATTCGGGTTATTTATGTGCATGGTAACGGAGGGATTCCAGTGGAACGTATTGTCAGCACCACCGCCATGGTGGAGGGACGAGTCCGCATCCAAAGCGGCCCACTTATTTTCACCAAGACCGCCATGGTTGGGCAGGGGGTCTCTTCCCCACGTGTGCGGAGCTCTCTGAATCTCTGGATGGTCGTCCGAATCCACGGAAAATTCAATACCTTGAAAGATTGTGTCCCTGTCCAGCACACGGAATTTTATGCCATTCCCGATCTTGTTCCCAGCCTTATCAAAAACCTCCACAACAAAATTCAGTTTGTCATTAACTCCACTATGTGCCACGCCCTTGATCCAGACTAACACATACGACGCTTCATCTCCGCCCAAACTAGGTGGAAGCTCAGTTGGAGGTGCTACAACCATCTCGTGCGTGCTATTTTCGAATTGTGCATCCCCGGCAGTATTTGGTTGCTTCGTGATTTTCAGCGTTATCTCTCCGACATCTTCTGGTTTCTTGATGTATTTGATGACAAGAGACTTGCTGTCGCCTTCATCGATTCTGTCATGCCCTATCAATTCAACATCTACTGGCGGCGGATTGTTGATGTAGATCGCGAAGCCGTCGGCGTTTACCTGTGATATGGAATAGCCGTAGTTGTTGGCGCTTGGGGTGGTAATATAGGCGGCACCCACGTTGTTCGGCGCGTAGTTATTCAGGTAGATGGGGCCGCTGGCGTGCAGCACGCCCGGCGGACTGCCCGGAGTTTTCTCGTCCGTCCAACTGATCGGATTGACGGCGTTAACGCCGTAGGCGGCATAGGAGTACAGCAGGTTGCCGCCGGGCCATTCGGCGCGGTTGCGCGGCGTGATTGTCCCGATCCCCGTAGTGTAGCCCGGCACGGTCGTGAAGAACGGCAGCCGCCACTCGCCGGGAACGTCAATGGGGAAAGGATCCTCGCGCAGGATTTCACCCTCATGGCCGCTCGTCATGTCAACGCCTGTAATGTCAGAGTCGCTGATACCGTCGTAAAGGGCAAGATGGTTCGGACTGGTGTTTGCCACGCACGCGACCGCATATGCGCCCGGCGCATCGACGACTATCAGCATCCAGCCGGTCGATGTGCTGGTATGTGCATGGCAAATGGCTCCCAATCAAGGCGACGCATTTTTATATTTTATAAGTTATGAAATGATGGAGGAGCGCCGATGAACTTATCCCCCATCCCTGGACACTATTCCCAAATTGTCAAAGAACGCGCTCCTCAAGGCTGCGTTTCGCCGCCGGATGCCGGAGGATTCGTGCCACCTTCTGCGGGAGGGGCCGGTTCTCCTCCAGCGGGGGGCGCGGGCTTCTCGTCGGCTTTTGGTGGTTCGGGCGGCGGGCCGGCCGGTTCATCCGTCAGGGGCTGCGATATCTCTGTGAGCGTTTCTCGAATGTAAAGGAATTTGCCTAGTTCATAGTACTCTGATTGTGACCACCAGAAGGAACCTTTGGGCCATGTCTGTATCCAGTAAAGTTCCAACGGTTCCGGTGCGGGGGAACCCTCTCGCCTTGTTATATAGGCGCTACTTCCGGTTGCAAGTTCACTAATATCTTGACATATTCGCCATTTTGGAGGGCCATCTCCGGATGCAATGATTCCGCTACTCTTACTCTGGTCAGGAGGCAATAGCGCCAACCACAATGTCCACGGATTCGCATTACTGCCAGACGCCCAATAGTATGACATCTCGTCTTCGACATTATTCCAAACCAGTTGTTCGCCTCCTTGCGGGTCAGGGATCATCTTTCTGATTTTGCATCCCGGCAGCATTGCGCCATTCTTATAGATTACTTTCGTAAGTTTGAATGGCAACGGCAATTTATATTTGGGGTCACCTTTTACAAGTTCGGCTTTATAACATTCTATGGTTGCTTCCTGTTGGCCGTCGCCGATGTCCTTCAGCGCGGTTATCTCCATTTTGAGGTCATAGATCGCAACTGGTTTAGCATCAGGGTCGGGACGCAATTCCTCCCTTGTGGTATGTTCAAATCTGCGGCCAAACTGCTCCATTCGTATGGTGAAACAGGTACCGACTTTGATGGGCATGGAGAATGACAAGCCGCTCTTTGCGGTATTTGCATTCTCGATTTGTCCGTCATCCGTCGTGTATCCCTTACCCGGCACGATAGCCACGGCGAAAGCCATAAGGAAAATGATGATAATCATGAGACGTGTCATTGGCGGCCTCCTATTTAAGGGTTCTCTCCGGGGTTTGCTGTGTCAATCTGCCTTACGCGTGCTTCAGTAACTTGTGGGACAGGCGTCTGCCAAACAACGTTTGTTACCCTTACCATCTGGTAGGGCGCATATTGCTGGTAGTTCCCGTTCTTGCTCACCGAGATGAAGTCCTGGCCTTGAACCATCCCTTGGGCACCCGGGGTAAGATTGACAGAACCAAGAATATACTGAACACGGTATTTGTATGTGATCGTTCTGTCATTCGGCGGATTAGTAGGGAAGTGGTCGCCATTTGCATAGATGGTCATGGTTATCTCGTAGAGATGCTGTGGCCCTCCGACAACTTCCACCCATGTTGATTCATATTTCCATAGAACATGATTCCACTTGTCCTTTGGCTTCCCATTGGCACTTCCCAGGCTTGCCCACAAGGGGAGGTACTTACCGCCGACCTTGACTCTCAACCCCTTTTCCAGTGCATTTTGCAGGTCATCGGCCCAACCATCAGAGTTATCTGCTCCCGCAGTTGGTACGTAGTGGTCGCCATTTGCATCCCTGCATCCAAAGTATGTTATGTTGCCCCCTCCGGCAAGGTCATCGGTCACTTGGGCGCTCGTGCCTAATAGTGCCCAGAATCCCTTAAGATCGTCTCGGGTGACGTTCGCACCCTGAGCGGGGACTGGTTCGTTGAGCCACATTGACGCCAAAGACGCGCCGTCACAATACCCCTCCCAATCATCGACGGCTCCTTTTCCTTGGTCGGCGGCTGTTTCTCGCGCTGTATTGGGAGAAACAAGGTTGAAGTGAGCATCAAAGCGAACGAGAGGGCCATCTGGATCGTTGTGCTGCCCCGCAATGCTAAAGAGCGGATACATATTTACAAGTTCGTCATGCAATGCGGCATCACTCTGAAGTATCCCATCCTTCCCGCATCTGATTATATTGTCACCCGGATTTACCGCTCCCGGTGGTGCGACATCTTGTATGTCGTCGCCAGCCGCCTTTACGCTGTTGGCTTGCCCGTCGCCGCCATTTATGGGTTCACGAACATAGTCGCCTTTCATCGGCCAATAATAGAAATCCCACGGGCGCGTGGATGCCTGCGCGGTCTGCGTAAAAGTATTTGAGACATTCGCCTGTCCAGCGTTTACCAGTTTCACTCTGTACCAGCCATGTGCATCAGGTATCGTCGGATTGGCTGTACTATCTTCCGCAGGGATATCCCACTCAAGCGGATTGGCCGCGTCATGGATCTTTTGTCCTTTATAATACAACTCCACCTGCCCGGCGGATGATTCAATTCTGAGAGTGCCACCGTATTTCGTGGGAACGTATATGTCGCCACCGGAACCCGCAACTACGTTCGCATCTCCGCCTAACGGAATCGTCGTCGGCTTCACCGGCTGATCGGCGACGAAGGTGATGTCGGAGAAGAAATTCTCCACGAAAGAGCCGTATGCGTTCGGCGTGCTCGTCGTTATGCTGAACGGACCCGCGGGGAAGTCGGGATACACGCCTCCTATCTGCCACATCCGCGACGGCGCAAGGGTTGCCGTGTTTGCGATTTCCTCCGTGTGCGGCCCGTAGTGCGTCTGAGCCGGATTGTCGGCGTAGCCCTCATAAGTAAAGTCCACATGGTTCGCCTGCATGTCCGCGGTATTGCACGTGTTGATGGTTATCGCAAACGTGTCGATGTCCGGGTTCTCCGCGGCAAGCGGTATTTCCCATGTGTCCCCGCTGTCGGCTGGCAGAGGATTCTGCCGCTGAATCGCGCCAGTGCTCGCATTGGCGCCGATAATGTCGTTGTCTATGATGCAGTTCGCCGCGCCCAGAGAATTCGGGCCAGTATCGGAAACGGTTTCAACGCCATACACGTTTGGTACGTCAACGGTAATCAGCAACCAGCCAATGAAACCCAACGGGAGCGAGTCGCCCCCAACCCCCGTATTATCCACAATAACGCTGAAGCTGTTGTTGCTGACAAGTATTCTCATGGTGTGTCCGAAGGGGGGCCACCCTGGCACGGTCCAATGCTTGACCATCTCGCCATTCAAATTGTAGAAGAAAAGTTGCGGCGCGGCAGAATAATATGGGTTGCTGGTGTTGGCCAGGAAAATCCCCGTCTGATAGGACTCCATCCCGACAACATAAGGCACGACGATGGATGTGCGCGCGGTTGTTGGAGCAATGAGCCGCTGCGGGCGATAAGAACTATCAACACCCCAGATATTGTTATCAACCATGGCGGGATAACCGTCATTGCATTCCGCCCCGCCCAAGATATAGTTGATGAAGGCCCAGCCGCGCGCATACGGGATGTTGACTATCGCCAGCATGTAACCCAGGGGCTCTGAAGAAAACCCGCCGTTGAACTCATCACATGATTCGACTCGATTATCCCCATACAAGTTGTCCTTTGCAACATGCGAAAACAAGGCGGCGTAACCGGGATAGACGCCCGGCGTGGATGAGGTCGAATCCATGTCGACAACTACTTTTCGTTTTATCACGCCTCCAGTATCATAGAGATACAGGGTCGCGGTGCGCCCGCTGGTGACATTGGGATCATAAAAGGAATTGGTGATTGAAAAACCCGTGTCATAGCCCGGCGTGTTGCATAGCATCGGGAAGAAGAGGGTGGTATGATGAAGCGCCGGATCAATCGAGGTTTGGTTAGGCGCAAGATTCTGCCAGCCCGGCGGCGGAGCGGTTCCTCCTGCGCGTACAATCTGTCCGGCGGTATTTACTGCGGTGATGCCGTAATCCACGACCGCTGGTATGTCAGTGTAAGTGCCTGTTGCGGTGTCAGTGATGCATCCGCCCGCTTTGACTTGGGGGAGGTTGGTTAACACTAGGACGGACCCGACGAAGTTCGGCTTGATGCTGTAAAGGCCGGAAATCCAGTGCGCATTAGGGCCGTTTTGGTCATGAATCACGTCGCCCGGAGTGCAAACACCGTTGAGATCGAAGAAGTAAAGCCGGAACTCAGGAGTTTCCCACGCCTCTAAGCCGCTGGAACTCCCCGATACGGCCATGACGGTGTCAAAGCCGCTTACGCTGCTGACAAATGGAAACCATATGGCGGAGCGCGTAATGCCGGAATATGGGGGGTCGGCGTGAACCGGTCTTGGAGCGTGCGGGAAGCCGATTATGAACGAGGCGGCCAAGGTTACGAGGATGAGGGCAATTGTTCTTGCTTTCATGTTAATTGCCCTCCTTCGTCGCGGCGTCCCACGGCATCCTGCGAGCCTTTAGTTGCTCTATCTTTTGCTGAATTTCCGGCGAGAGGCTCTGAATGTCGTCGCTTGTCTGCACCGTGCCGTCGGGCCTGACGCGCTTGCCAGTCCCGAAGGGCGGGGGCAACGGAGGCAGGTCTTTCAGATGGACCAGCGGCTCAGTCTTGGCGAAGCCCCACGGGTCCCTCGTCTGCAACTTGGCAATCTCCTCAAGAGAGAGGCCGTAGGGGCCGGGGTCGTAAGATGAGTCCGGCACGCCGTAGGTTGCGTCGCTAGTCTCCTCGCTGCGCGCGGAACGCGACTGGAACGCGGACACCGCCGTTATCACTATTACCGCGGCGATGAGCGCGAAGGGCAGAATGGTCTCGATTGTCCTCTTCATGATGTTCTCCTTGTATATTATATAATGTGGAATGTGATTGCGGAAGGAATTTTGAAATCAGGGGGAAATAAAAATGGAATGCCGCAACCGTCAGAGAAGTCCCGGCGTTCACAGCCCCGACCTTTCGTCTACAAATACATGAGGAATGTCGGGGCGGCTGTGCCACAACTACCATGTTTCCCGATGTTCTCACCCACACTCTCCAATGACTATTACGCGATTCCTCAAGTATCAGAAGCGTATCCCGCCGCCTCCCTTGTGTCAAGGGGAAAATGAAAAATAATGCGCGCGGCGGCGGGGTGATACGCGCTTGACAGGCTTCCGCGGGCGGTGTAAACTGCAACTTTAACGCGAAGTTTCATCAACAATGGCGCAGGAAACGAGACAGCATGAACATGGACGCGGCGCGCAGGCGGCCCGCTCCGGCGCGAGCGGGGCGGTCTGGGGCGTGCCCGTGCCTGTTGTAATTGCGGGGCCGTGCGCGGTGGAGAGCGCCGCGCAGATGGAGGCGGTGGCGTCGCGGCTGAAGGAGATGGGGGTGCGCGTTTTGCGCGGCGGGGCTTTCAAGGCGAGGACCGCGGCGGATTCGTTTCAGGGGCTTCGCGAGGAAGGCATTAATCTTCTCGCGCAGGCGGGGCGGAAGTTCGGCATGCTGACGATAAGCGAGGTGCTCGACTGCCGGCACGCGGGGTTCGTTGCGGAGCGCGTGGACATCCTGCAGGTCGGCTCGCGCAACATGTATAATTACGAACTGCTCAAGGAACTGGCGAAGACGGGCAAGCCGGTGTTCCTGAAGCGCAGTTTCATGGCGACGCTTGATGAGTTCGCGCATGCGGCGGAGTATCTTCTGAAGGGCAGGGGGGATGTGGCGCTTTGCGAGCGGGGGATAAGGACGTTTGAGGCGGCGACGCGCAACACGCTTGACATCATGGCCGTTCCGATAATGAAGGAGCGGCTCGGCCTGCCGGTGTTTGTGGACGTGAGCCACTCGACCGGGCGGGCGGCCCTTGTTGCTCCCGCGGCAAAGGCGGCGATAGCGGTGGGCGCCGATGGAATAATGGTGGAGGTGCACCCGCAGCCGGCGAATGCGCTGTCCGATAACTATCAGCAACTGAGCATTGAGCAATTTTCCGAACTGCTGGAGGTGCTGTAAGTGCGGTCAGAGCCAGCGGCTTTCAAGGGAATTAACTTGACTTGCGCCGGGTTATCGGGTATAATTCCTTGTGAAAATGTCATAGCGGGCAACATGTCCGGAAACACTAAGCGCCCCTGCAGGCTGCAGGGGTGTTATTTTTTGGAAACGGGTCACTGACAACACGCGGCAGCGGTCGTTCATCATACTTCTTGTGTCGGAGGAGCGGCTGTCGCGGGAAACGCTTTTTACAGCGCGACTTTGATTGGGAGGGACCAGCCATGTTCAGCGAGGAATTCCACCAGGGCGCTCACATGAGGTGCGGCAAGAGCGGCTCGCGCCGCCGAGACCTCACGCGCAAGAGCGGCAGGGGCGGCATGATTCTTATTCTTGCTCTTGGCATACTCGTGCTGATGTCGCTGCTTGCGATATTTTTCTACACGCTGACGCGCGCGGAGAAGGTGATATCGACGGACGAGGTGAACCTCACGCGCGCTGAGTTGCTGGCGCAGACCGGCCTCGAGGTGGTGAAGAGCCAGTTGAGGCGGCCACCGGAGAAAATCCGCTGGTCCAGCCAGATAAACATAGACCCGACTTTCTTTCTTCCTTCCGCCGACATGGACAGCAACACCTATATGCTTGGCAACTGGCTTGCCCGGCATCCCGACACTCCTTACTTCATTAACTGGACCAAGATTGTTACACCGGGCTTCTTCAACGCCAGCGGGGGAACAGCGGACGCATACACGCTGAAGACGGGCGCGAGCATGCCGGCGTTTCTGCAGGCGAAATTCAGCGACGGCGAGCCGTTTGAGGACACCGGCTACGAGGACCCGGACACGGGCAAGATCGTCGGGTGGGGCGACGGGAAATTCTCGTTTTACGACGCGAACCACAACGGCGTGCACGACGTGAAAGAGACTATTCACGAGCCGTTCCCGTTCACGGCGGACCTCAACCACAACGGCGTGCACGACAGTTATGCCGGCTCGGTGAGGTTTTCCATCGACGACGACCAGGGCACTTACAGTCTTGACGTCATTGACAGCACGGGCCTGATTTACGTGAACGACGGGATTCTGACATCGGATCAGAAGAACTGGCTGAAGGAGCGCTACACGGGCAACAAGGCGAATTGGGTGAACCTGCTTGCGCCGGAACTTGAGAAGCGGTTTTCGCGGCACCTGGTAAAGATTCTGGACAACCTTGGCGTGATCCTTGGGATGTTCACTCCTGATGAGACATATAAGAAGGTATATCAGGATAATTCATCTTACGGGATATGGAAGAGCACGAGCAGCAATCCCAAAGCCGTCAAGGTGGCGCCGACCGAGCAGGGCCTTGGGTACCTGCTCATTTACGGTAGCCCGAGCAAGACCCCCGTCCAAGGCAGGCCCGCCGGCGGCTACGCCACGAAGCGCGATATTCGCAGTACGCTCGACCAGATAAACCAGTGGCGCTCCTCCCAGGGGATGGTACTGATGACTGACGACCAGATGGCGCTCTTCCTTGAAATGGTGACAACCGTGGCATGGGTTGACAAGACCACCGTGGTGGGCGCGAGATTTCTCTACCCCGAAGAACAGCAGGATATCCTGGGCATGCCAACCAGCGACGCGGAGTACAACTACTACATCAAAATTAAGGAATCGCCTGGCGACGACAGGGTCGCGATAATCAGGGGCGCTAACCCCGCCGGGGTGCTGGTGCCCGGGCGCGCGACAGCGGATGCCAAGCCGCGCTGGGTGAAAGGCCACGACCCAGTGCTTCCGATACCATCGGCGACGTTTGACCCGATGGCCCCCCTAAGTTCGCCGTACTGGATTGACAGGCAGGTGGTCGGCGGCCAGATACAGTTTATCACCGTCAAACCAACCGACCTCGTTAAGGGATTCAGCAAGACCGACAACCTTGACCAGGTAATGGGATACCTCTATGAGCCGCGGGCGCCCATTAATATCAACTCCGCGCCGCAGCCGGTAATCGAGGCCTGCCTGACTTATCTTGAAGCCACCTACGTAACGGACAGGGAGGGCAACTTCTACCCCAACGGCAGAGGCTACGCTACAGACCCCGTCCATGATCCCAACAGAATTATAGACCCGCGAAGGTGGGGGGCGATTATAGCGGGCTGTCCGGTATATAACTTCCCAATCTGCCCGGACACGTATAATACGCCAAAGGCGGGGTCCGACGATGACGCGCAGTTTTGGGACAAGCAGGTCAGCAATGGCTGGACGGGCTTGCAGGCCCACTGGCACAGGTATATGCCGAATGATCCGGATATTCCTTGCTGGGGAGGGTCGTTCGGGGCCGGCAACTTGTATGATTTTGCAGATTCCAGCAACTATTACACCGGTGGACCGTCTGCCTCCGCGGAGTCCATACACTTCTTGATAGAGAGGGTGAACCCGACCATTCGCAGCGCGCCTTCCGTGATAATACTTCCCGACGAGGCGCGCGCCGTCGCCGCGGCCATTGTCGAGTACCGCAACGGCGGCGACAGCATCATCGCCGGCGGCGACAAGAACCATAACGGCATCCTTGACTTCGGGGACGACGCGGACGGCGACGGGCTGTTGAGGAAAGGCGTCGAATGGGTGCCCGCCAATCCCGCGGACCTCTTTTACAAGGGAGGTCCATTCCAGTGCTGGGAGCAGTTCTGGGTGTTTTTGAACATGCAAAAACACCGCTTGTTCTGGGCCGATTTCCGGGCGCCCGGCACGTCGACTCCTCTGGTAAACTACGGCCTTCCTTACCGGAATTATCCTGTCGGAACGGACATGGCCACTACATTGCGCGAAAGCCACAGCCGCATGGACAACCTGATAAATATGAAGATTGACCTGATTTTCGCCAACGCAAACCCCAACGCCGACCTGACGAGTTTCAACCCCAACGCCTCCTGGGCCAGCCTCAACCGCGTGGATTCGAAAGGCCTTTATCTGAGACGGAACGTCACCAGGTTTGACCTCTTCGACGACGAGGGCAACCCCACGCATACGACTGAATTCTGTTTCCAGCCCACCGGAGTTTACCAGATAAAATCGACGGGGCGGGTAATAGGGGCGGATGGAACGCTTCTGGCGGAGCGGCAAATCCTCAGCGCCGTCAAGTTCTTCGACACAATGCGCCTGACCAGCCAGAAGGACTTTGAGATGGGGCCCAGTCCGGCGCAGTATAACGTCAACAACCCGGCCACGCACGGCGACTACTTCTTCAACACGAACATAGCGCAGAAGAGAGACGCCGCCAACGGCGAGGACAGGAACCAGGTAATAACCTTGCCGGAGGCGGACTGGAAGGCCACCGGCCTTGACGGCGACCCCCGCAAGGCGGGCTGGCAGGCGAACACCGCAGGATACGACGGCCAGATAACGCTGGCCACGACTTTCACAACTGATAATGAAATGGGGAGCCTCCAGGCCGGGCCGGCGCTGAGGGCATACGCGCGTTTCAGCGCGGGGGAGGGTTACACGGGTGATTACCTTGGAGGTAGCCTCAACGACGCAGCGGAATCCTCTCACACCCAGGACGAGTTCAACTTGCGCCTGTGCACCGGCACCGGACCCGTAAAATGGGTCAGGGCGCAGAATCATTTCCGCGGCGACGACACCTACGATCCGTGGAACCAGTTTGTCAATCTGCACCCTTATGATTACGACTTCGTGAACAACAAGGTATATACGAGTTTTGACCGGAACAGAAACGGGCAACTGGATTGGGCCACCGATCTCGGAGCCCAATTCTACAACTACAATAAGGATGAACCGACCAACATGGTGGTAATACGCCCCCTGCTCGAACCCGAGCAGTACCCGCTGGTCCATGATGACGCTACGGCGGCTACGACGGCGATGTTTAGCTTTGGGGGGTTTGGCACCCCTTATTATTATGATATAACGGACACTCGGTTATGGCCTTACTCTAACAGCACTTATTACATGTACCGCTACAACAACCTCATGTTGTATCCGGAAACCGTTCCGCGGTATGAACGCGAGGCCAATCTTGTGGCGGACGGCTTCTTCAAACCCGGCGCCCGCAACATTTACTATGACCTGAACGTTTATGCGGGTCCATTTGACGGGGTCACCACGCTTCCCGCCAGTCCGCCGCAATATTCGGCTAATGAAACGAGCATTGCCGAGGCATTTGCGGAAGCCCTCTTTGCCGAGCGCACCAGCGGCGAAAACTATTTGACGTATCTGGTGGAAATGTGGATTAAGCCCATGTTCAGCAACACCACGAATGACAACGGCGTCCAGGACGGCAACTGGGAGGACTTTTTCAAAGTCCCCGCCAACTGGCGATTCGCGCCATATACAGCCAAAGATGGATCCTCCGGCGCGACATCTTCGTCCCTCCAGAAAAACACATATAACCAGTTCATCAGAATGTATTGCTCTGGGCTCGGCAGTGAGGACATGGGCTCCATGCTTGATGTGAAGTTCTTCCTTCAGCCCCTGCAATATCTTTGGGTAGACTATTGCCCGACGCATGCTTCCGTTCGTATGACTCCGTTCGGCCCCACGGTGATGCGTGGGAGCGATGGCCTCGGCTGGTACAAGCAAAGAGCGGTGGTCTTTGATTCCTATACGGCCGAGCTAAGGCAGTGGGGCCAGTTTACTGATCCCGCCTTATACGCTAAACTCCCCCCAGTGCCTTACACGACGCACCCCAACCATGAAACCCCCGGCTGCACCAAGGACGTCTGGTGGGATCCGACCACCTTCATGAATTACAGGCCGGAATTCCGCGACGGCGAGTGGACGCACATCGCTGTCATCGTCCTTGAGCAACAGGCGCTCTATTATATCAACGGCGTGCTGATCCACTCGTGGTATCTCCAGCCTGACAAGACCTTCTTGAACTACGGCATTGAGCGGATCGAACTGCCAGACGCCCCGTGCACGGTGGGCGAGGTCAAGGTTTACACCAAGGTGGACAACGAAGCCGCGGGGGTCCACCAGGCGCTGATGGATTTTGGCGCTGGCCGCTACTACGACAGCGGCACGTACATTTCGCCCCTCCTTCACCTGCCCAGCGGAGCCAAGATGCAGGGCATCAGTTGGACCGAGTTCTTCCCCAATACGCTCGATCCCGATGCAAGTGACATAACCGTGAAACTGTATAACGGGCAGGGCGCGCTTGTGCAGGAACTCGACGACGGGAACAACACCGAAATCATAAACGCGTCTCTGGCCGATTTCAGGCTGAAAATCGGGATAGAGGCCACGGCCAAGCCCGTTCAGGGCCAGCCCTACAGCCTTATGGACACGCCCGTTATAGATGATATCACCATCTTCTATACCATTCAGGAGGAGGTCCTGTTATGGGAACTCGTGGAATAGGCGCGGCGAAAAAAAGCAGATGCATTTTCGCCCTGGCATTTCTATGTGCCGCGATACCGGCCCTGTTCACCAGCAGCGGCCCGCTCTGTGCTACGGACGACCCTCCCGCGCCCGGCGCACTTACCCCCATCAGCCTGGACCGGGAAGTCCTCACGAATGACAAGGGCGACATCACCGGCATCCGTATAACCGGCATGGTCAACGTGCCGCCGGAAGTCCGTCGGCAAAAGGTGTACATTAACATCTATTACAACGACTTCGTTGACTCCACCGGCGCGCTGATTCCCACCAATGGCGGCGGATACGCTAAAATCGCCGACGACGGCTCTTTCAAGTGGGAGTATATGTTTCCCGCGGGCTATATAGTCAACAACGGCTACTGGAGCGCAAAGGCCGGCATCGGTCAGCCCGCCGCCGGCAGCGTGCTTGCCGCGGGCGAAATAAAGCAGTTCCTTGTCGGCAGCGAACAGGTCCGGGATGAGCAGAGGGCCGCCGAGCGGCTCTGGCTCCTCAGGTGGGCCGACATCTACAAGGAAATGCGCCAGAGGGCCATTGCCCGCCATGACAGCCTCAAGGTCGCCGGTTTCCATGATGAGAACTTCCGCGACAACAGGACCGAAGAAGAGGACTTCCAGTTGCTGCTCAGCGCCGGCCTGCAACCCGCGGATTTCGCCCAGTTGATTGCGCCCCGGAAGGAACTTCCCTCCGCGGTCGGCGAATTCCTGCGCTACGTGCACAGCGAGGACGGCCACAAGGCGCTCGCCGCGGCCGGCGCCGCCATGAAAATTCAGCCCATGTCTTATTACAACGCGCGCGCGGACCTGTTGCGCGTTAGCATAAATATCCATCCGCCGGCCGATGTGCCCGCTTTCGCGCCGTTTGCGCCGACCGTCGATCCGAGGGCAAGCGTGAAGATTGTTACTCAAAATTCGCTGAAGCCGGTTCTCGACGAATTGGGCAAATCGTTCAAGGCCGTGTATCCCGCGTCCTCGGCGAACGCGAGCGTTACGGACGGCGCGGGCCTTGTCAAAGCGATGCAGGACAAGACGGCGGACCTCCTCATAATCGACAGGCCGTTCACCGCCAAGGAACTTGCCGATATCGCCTCCAAGCGCGGCCTAGAGCCGGTTGCGATAAGAGTGGACTCCCTCGGCTCGCTCGCCATCGTCGTCAACGCCGCCAATCCCGTCGCCGGCCTTTCCGTTGAGGAAATCGACGCCATATTCTCCTCCACCCGCAAGGCCGGACATTCGGAGGACATCGCGACGTGGGGCCAGGCGGGCGTGCTCGACCCGGCCCTCAAGGACAAGCCGATAAAACTCGTCGCCACCGCCGCGGACAAGCCCGAATCCGCGCTCTTCCGCGATCACGTGATGCTCGGCGGGACGATGAAGCCCGGCGTCTCGCTCGTGCCCGACGCGGCGGCAGTCATCACCGCGGTCAAGGCCGACCCGGCGGCGATAGGTTTCTGCCGCATCGACGACCTTGCCGCGGACGTGCGCGCGGTGCCGGTCTCCGCAAGACAGTGGGGGGAATTCGTGGACGCCACGCCGGACAACGTAACAGCCGGCGCTTACCCTCTGACGTGCTACATCTACGCCTACGTCATCTATGATGTCAGTTGGGGAGTGTGGGGCCCGGAACTTATCCAGGAGACAATCGGCCGCGTGGACGACATCAGGAAATATTGCCCGAAGATGGTCATTGATACCGTCCGCGAGCCGAAACAGCATCTGGACGAGATGGTGGGGCAACTCCAGATCGTGCTGGACAAACTGCGCTGGGACCTTATGGGCGTGAACCGCGTGACGGAATTGTGGATTAGGGATGAAGTAGCGAAGGTCAGGGCTGAGAAAAGCGTTGGCCCGGCCGAAGCGAGGAAGAAGGTTCTCGCGGATAACGGCGGACTGGATGCCATGCGGGCGATTGTACAAGGCAATTTGCCCAAGGAACTGGCCAAGGCGCATCGGGGCTTCAACGATACGATGAACCCGATACTCGTGCAACTTCAGTTCACGCAGAACGTCACCGTGGCCACTCTCTATTCCGACCTGAGCGCCCTTTGCGGTTTCTACTGGGGCCTGTGCGACGGGTATCAGGATGGCCTGAAGCAATTCGCCCCGCAGGCGGGCGCGGTGTGGCAGGCCGTGTTGCTCGAAAAGATAACCGTTTTCAAGAAGCAGGCCGACAAGTATGTCCCCAACGACGAGGCCGCGCGAAACATCGGCAGGGACCACAAGGAAATCAAGGACACGATGGGAAGATGCGTTGACGAACTGCTGAAACTTCGCTGGGCGCTCCTGAAAGACCTGCATGCGAAGCATCAACTCCCGCCCCCGGCGGATATGCCGCGCGATGTTACAACTATCGGCGATCATGCCTTGGCCGTCAAGCGCAACTATGACGCGCTGGCAAGGATTGTCCAGGACGAAAAGCAGAAATACCTGCCGCCGCTTACGCAGTCGCTTACGACGCTGCGGGAAAAGTTCACGGCTTTGAACGATTACATGACGCCCTTCATGCCGGACACGCCGGGCCGCGCCGCCCCCCCCGCCGACCTGCCGACATGGGTGGATGCGTGGTCGGATGACATGCATAAGGAACTGGAAGCGGCCTCCGCGCGGCTGGCGGACCGCAATTTCACCGACGTGTTCTTCGAGGCCGCGCAGGCGATTAGAACCTGCATCATGCAAATGACGGGCCTACGCGATTCGTATGTAACGGCCGCAACGAAAAACGATGCCGCGGCCGCAAAACGCGCCGCTCTCCTGAAAGACGCGATCAGCAAACGGCTGGACGAGATAGGCAAGATGATAGAGGGCCGCTTCGACATCGAGAACGAAGACAAGCAGATTCACCTGCCCGGCGAGCAGGCGTACAGCGACAGGTACAAGCCGCCTGCGCCGTGATGCCGGCGCTCTTTGAATGAAAGACAGGTGGTAATCTTTGGGCTGATGTTTCAGGATGTCCTGATGTCAAGATGACCAAAGGAATCTGTCTTCCCCTGCGCCCCGGCGCGGATACGTCCGCCCCGGGGCTTTTGCTTTGGTCCAAACTCGCCTCCCGCTATTCCCCTCCCGGCGGGCCGCTTCGCCTTTCGGAATCATGCTTCTTGCGGTATAATATGTTTTTCAATTCCACATTTTCCCTTGGGAAGCATGGTCCGGAAAGAAACATTTCTGCCCACGAACCGCGACGAGATGCGTCTGCGCGGCTGGCCGCAACTCGACGTCATCATCGTTACCGGCGACGCGTACGTGGATCACCCGTCGTTCGGCGCGGCGCTCATCGCGCGCCTGCTCGAGCGCGAGGGATACCGCGTGGGCATTCTGGCCCAGCCCGACTGGCGCTCCGTCGATGCCTTTCGCTCGCTCGGCGCGCCGCGGCTTTTCTGGGGCATCACGTCCGGCGCGGTGGATTCGCGCCTGAACGCCTACACCTCTCTGGGACATCTGCGCGACAAGGACCTTTATTCGCCCGGCGGCGCAAAAGGCCTCCGGCCTGACAGGCCGCTCCTCGTTTACAGCGCCCGCGCGCGCGAGGCGTACAGGGACGCGCCGATAGTCCTCGGCGGCCTTGAGGCAAGCCTGCGGCGGCTCGTCCATTACGATTACGTCGAAGACAAACTGAAACGCTCCGTTCTCATCGATGCCAAGGCCGATTTGCTTGTTCACGGGATGGGGGAGAAGGCCGTGCTCGAAATCGCGCGGCGGCTCAACGCGGGCGAGGATGTGCGCAATCTTACCAACATCCCCGGCACGGCCTATCGCCTGAAAAAAGACATGCGCGGCCCGGCTGACCCCGTGCATCTGCCCGGCCTTGAACAGCAGGCGAAAGACTCAGCGCTTGTCATGGAGGCGCATGCCGCCTACGCGCGCGAATCGCACCCGGCGGGCAGGCCGGTCGCGCAGGAGAACGACCCCGGCACGCTCATCGTCATGCCGCCCGCGGAGCCGCTTTCCGAGCGGGAACTCGACGCGATTTACGCGCTGCCGTTCACGCGCCGCGCGCACCCGGTGTACGAGAAGATTGGCGGCGTGCCCGCGCTTGAGCCGGTGCAATTTTCGATTGTCACGCATCGCGGCTGCATGGGCGGCTGCTCGTTCTGCTCGCTGTGTTTCCACCAGGGCAAACAAATCTGCCCGCGTTCCCGCGCGTCGATTGTGGCGGAGGCGGAGTCCTTCCGCGCGCACCCGGATTTCCGCGGCACAATACCGGACCTCGGCGCGCCGACCGCGAACATGTACGGCATGTCGTGCAAGAACGCCGCGGCGTGCGCGCGCCCCAGTTGCATCTGGCCGGAGATTTGCCCGAACCTCCGCGTCGATTACTCCGCGCTGATGGCGCTGATGGAGGACATGCTGCGCCTCAAGGGAATCAAGACATTTGTGGCGTCCGGCGTGCGCCATGACCTTGCGCTAAAGGACCGCAATTACGTGCGCCTGCTTGTGAGCCGGTTCACCGGCGGCCACCTGAAGGTCGCGCCGGAGCACAAAAGCGCGCGGACTCTCGGCCACATGCGGAAACCGCCGTTTGAAAAGTTCCTTGAGTTTGAATCCCTCTTCGAGCAGGAAAGCAGGCGCGCCGGCAAGGAACAGTACCTTGTGCCATACTTTGTGTCGGGGCATCCGGGCTGCACGGAGGAGGACGCGCTTGAACTAACGGAATTCTTGGTGGGGCGCAACTGGAAGGTGCGGCAGGTGCAGGATTTCACGCCGATACCGCTGACGTATTCGGCGGCGATGTACGTTTCGGAGCGCGACCTGTCCGGCCGGAGGATTTTCGTGCCTAAAGGCCACGGCGCGAAGACGCTGCAGATGCGGCTTTTGCGTTTTCACGAAAAAGAATCGCAGGGGACCGTAAAAGGCGCGTTGCGGAAGAAAGGGAAAGTCAGACTGCCGGGCAAATTCTCCGCGCGGAAGCGCAGGCGACGCTGAACTCACAACGGATATGCCGCAAAAAAATAAGGGCGCCCGGAGGTGACAGGGCGCCCACATTCCCGTTGTTGAACAATTTGAGGAGGTAGTGGTCTATATTCGCAAATTCTCGCGGCTAACGCCTTTCCAGCCCCTTTCATTTCTTTTACCCAGTCGTCATTTTTGTGGAGGTGAAAATGTCATGGTCGTGACACTCTATTAAACGGTCGAGTCGAGAAAAGGTTTAGAAAATTCCAGAAATTTCAAAAACATTTTCCGCATTGTGTTCGCTCGCAAAAAATGGGCGCCCGTGAATCGGGCGCCCGAAGGTGGAGGTGCTCACCAGTTCGAACTGTGAATTTCCGTACCGTTCAATTCCTTTGCCGCTGGTCGCTATGGAGGCGCTGATTGGTCGCTATTCACCCATATAAACGACCGGCATGGCGGAAGGTTTTGCGAAAGCGCGAAAATTTTGAAACATTTTGAGCCGCGGATTATTGTTTGACTTGAGTTGCGAATGTTCATAGAATCTCAGCGGAAATTCAATACTTCAAAGGAGGGAACCCATGACAATTGTGCTTATTATTGTGCTGGTGCTGTTCGCCATCGTGATACTCTGGGCGGTGGGAATTTACAACGGGCTTATCGGGCTGCGCAACCGCGTGCGCGAGGCTTGGGCGCAGATTGAGGTGCAACTCAAGCGGCGCTACGACCTCATCCCGAACCTCGTGAACACGGTGAAGGGCTACGCGGCGCACGAGCGCGGGGTCTTCGAGAAAGTTACCGAGGCCCGCGCAAACGCCATCTCCGGCGGCTCCGTCGCGGAGCGCGCCAAGGCGGAGAACATGCTTACCGCGGCCCTGAAGAGCGTTTTTGCCGTGGCCGAGGCGTACCCGCAACTCAAGGCCAACGAGAACTTCCTCGCCTTGCAGGAGGAACTTTCCTCGACGGAGAACAAGATTTCCTTCGCGCGGCAGCACTACAACGAGACTGTCATGGATTTTAATACGCGCATCCAGACGGTGCCGAGCAACGTCATCGCCGGGCTGGGGAATTTCAAGGCGGAGCAGATGTTCGAGGTGGAGGACGCCGCTCAGCGCGAGGCGCCGAAGGTCCAATTCTAATAGACAATGGATAATGGACAATGGACAATGGACGGATAGGAGCCTGAATGCAGACCTTTCGCGACATGGAGGTGTATCGGATCTCGTATGAACTGGCGTTGCAGGTGTATCGTCTAACGAAGGAGTTTCCCCGGCATGAGCAGTACGAACTTGCACGGCAGTTGCGCCGCGCGGCGACGGGAATACCGTTGAACGTTGCCGAAGGATTCGGGCGCAAGTCCTCGCAAGTCGATTTTGCGAATTTCGTTCGAATCGCCGTAGGTTCCGCTAACGAAGTCATGGTTTTGATGGATTTGTGCAGGGACCTGGGTTACGTGTCCAACGGAGACCATGAACGAATGACCGGGCGCTATCTTTCGCTGGTCAAGCAATTGTGGAATCTCATGCGTACCCTCAAACGATGATATTCTTTCTTCTCGTCCATAGTCCGTAATCCATAGTCCATAGTCCACATTGTGATTTCATGGAAAACTTTTTTGACGCAATAGGGCGCAACAGGCGCAACACGTGGATGCTGGTGGCGGTCTTCGCGGCGCTGATTTTCGCGATAGGCTACGTGTTCGGCTTGTGGTTCGGCTCGCCGTGGATAGGGCTTGCCTTCGGCGTGATTGTCGGGATGGTGATGAGCCTCGTCGCGTATTACAGCGGCGACGGAATAATGCTCCTCGCAAGCCAGGCGAAGCAGATTGAGAAGGCCGACGCGCCGCAACTGTTCAACGTGGTGGAGGAGATGTCGATTGCGGCGGGCCTGCCGATGCCGAAGGTTTACATCATTTACGATTCC